>ERZ833963.851-NODE-851-length-42552-cov-7.343436_pt1 | contig 42552 bp, 34 predicted proteins | sample MGYA00519693_ERZ833963 | MGnify/ENA primary metagenome ERZ833963 (study PRJEB31850, sample SAMEA3708748) | human gut metagenome | biome: human gut; feature: human-associated habitat; material: faeces | place: China | collected 2014 ...
ACAACATATCATACGTTTCAAGTAACTCCTCCGTCCGCAATCCTAAATATCTCCGTGTAGTCATAACATCTGCGTGATTAAATAATTCCGATAGTTTTATAAGGGCAAATTCCGAGTTCTCTCCAGCAGCCTCAACAACTCTCCTTCCAAATGTCTTTCGCATACTGTGAGTAGAAAAATGTTCCACCTTCAATCCATATTTGCTTTTTATTGACTTGAACAGTACATTGATTCTTTGTGTGGAATACACCGTCTTTTTACGACTAATGAAACACTTCTCATTTTTATCTGACACACCTAAAGACATACAACAATCAGCAATATGCTTTTGAAAATTAGAATTGATTTTTATTTCCCGTCTTTTACCCGTTTTCTTTTCTACAATAACGAATTTTTCATCATCCAACAACATAGACCATGTAAGAGTGAGTAAGTCACTTATACGTAATCCGAAGAAACTACCACAGCCAATTAACAGCGACAATCTATATTCCCCGTCTCGATATAGTTTGCGAACTAAGGACAACATAGAATCCCATTCCATATAATCCGAAGTAACATAGGTATTTTTCAAACTCATAATATTCTTTTTTAATTGAAATCTATTGTTTTTAAATTTAACATGAACCTATTTATTATTAGAGTATTGATAATCAAGTTATATTCAAAAGTTATAGGAGTGAATATCAGAAAATGACTATTAAGTTTTCCCATCGGAAGGAACGCCAAGCACATTTTTCTAAATCAAAATAAGCCGTTGTCGCAAAATCCTCTCTGCTCTGTCCCCATCCACAAACCTTATCTTTTATAAAATCGGGATTAGTAGTACCAAGGGCAACACGAACTTCGCCATTACTTTTCAAATAAGCAAATTTGATAATTTTGCCACTTTTCAATTTTTCTTTTAATTGCTCAACCAAAACGGCTTTTGAAATTCCGTCTATTTCACGTGCGCTTGTACGTACCGTAATAACCCTTGCTCTAATTGCTGTGTTTGAACTCAAAATAATTGCTTGCATATCTTTATTGTTTATTGGTTAATATTCTATTTAATCAATCACCACAGTAGAAACCATTACCACGACCGTACCCCATTGCAAATGAAACCGCATCAGGTGACAAACCTTCAAACTCACTTCCGTTAGACTCTTCATTCTTGCGTACGTTATGTGCTGCCCAACTCGCAGCTATCATCGCATCAAGCCTTGCTGCTTTTTCTTCACGAACCCTAGCCGCATCTTTTTCCCAACGCCACGCAGCTTTTAGGCATTCACCCCATGTACGTCCTCTGCGTTGAAAAACATTTCGATAAAGTCTATGTGCATCTCTCATTACTTGTTGTTTACTATATCGTTTCATATCTCCTACGTTTTAATTACAATGCAAATATATGACATATACTTAATACCTGCAATTTATTTACGCTAGAAATAGTTAAACACATGACATTTATTCATTTTACGCCATATAATTCTTATTTTTGCAATAAAAACATTGTAATTATGACTGAAAAAGAGAAAAAAGAACGAACAGTAATACATCTCTATATAAGAGAGAATGATACTCACCACTATTTTGGCAGTATCGCTAACGTATTTGAATACTTTTCTGCTGAGGAACTTGGAATAACCTACGGTTCGCTAAGAAATTATGGACTTTCCAATGAAAATTCATACCAAAATTCAAAATGTATAATCAGGAAAGGAATACTTTTATCAAAATCAGGAAATCGTGGTAAAAAATAGATAGCAAACAGTATGCTACCTAACATTCGGATATATATCCAGTCACTTATATTCCACATAACACATTGTATTACAACAAATTGATACTATTCCACAAAAATCAGATGATAATAAGATACTTTATACCATACTTGCACTTTTTGAGGACTTTGCAGGCAAAATTTCTTATTAAAAGGTGGTAATAGACATTAAAAAGTCGTATATTTGCATAAACAAAATATACTTATATTATATAGTTGAAAGTAGGCATACTTGGAAGTAATGGTTTGTTAAGGTTACATTGCTTCCTTTGTTCAACTATCAAACCTTAACATCCTAAATAAGTGACACGTACAAGTCACACAATAATATCAACCTTAACATGTACAAAAATGAAAAATTCTCTTTTAAATTGATGATTTCCGTCAATGGTTACACAGAAAAACCTACCAGTAAAGACTACAACAAAATATCCTTTGAAGAAAAGGAAATTACTATTTCTGAATTGGAGCAATTTATAAAACAAGGATATATATTCTCTTGCACATATATCGACAAGGAAATAAAATCCCTCTTTGGTTATAAGAAGAAAGAAAGGGCTTTACATACTAACATAATAGTCTTTGATATTGATAATACATTATTATCATTCAATGAATTATTAGTAACATTGAAATATCAGCCAAGCGTTGCGTATACCACATTTTCACATATTACTAAAGGAAACAGATATAGACTTCTATACATTTTCAATACACCACTAAATCAAAATCAATATCAGATACTATATGATAATATTATAACAAATATAGAATTAGATAATCATAATAGAGCAATCTACCAATTTTATTTAGGGAGCTACGCAAATTGTAAACTTATAAACAATCTTATCATTTATAATTATGATGACATTTCCATTTCTAACAGTATAAAAGGAAAGCCAACACCATACAATATACAGTTACAAATGGAAAAGAGAGATAAAGTTGTTGCTGAAATAAAGGACCATGAATATATTACCAATTTTTGGAACCTTTCCCATAAGGACTTAATAGAAAAATACAGAGAAAAATATCCATTCTTTGAAAATAATTTGGAAGAAGCCAATGAAGATATTCCATATATTTCAATACCTGAAAACTATTGCTGTATCAAAAGATATTGGTTCAAGGAAAAAACAAAACTTGATAATGGTAATTGTGTTTACTCCAACAGAGTATGTAAAATTAAAGACGGGAACGGGCGTAGAAAAAAACTCTTTTTAAATGCTATAGTACGCAAATATATGTACCCACAAATTGAATTTGAACATTTACTGCACTGTTTAGCCAACGAACTATACTACTACATCAACAACAGCAAGGACCCAATAAGCAAACAAGAATTATATGATATCGCAGAAAATGCATATAATGAAAACATTGACAAATACTCAACAATTATTAAACAACAGCAGACAGAAAAAAGAAAATGGATAATAAACCCTCAATATTGCATCAAATACAATCTTTCAGCTAAGACTGTACGAAATATGGTAAAAGGGAAAATCAATAATGAATTAATTGGCTTATATTATGATTGTTCCAAATCCCTAAAAGAAAATCTATCAACCTTTAAAGCACTGAATTTAAAAGTAGGAAAAAGTAAATTATATGAATGGTGTAAAGAAAACAACATTCCAACCAATATAAAAAATAATCAATCAACTAAAAATACTGTTGGCTTATATCTGTATAACCCTATTTCGGCAATAGCAGGATAGGATTCCACTATAGAAATCCACCCGTTACAAACTATAGGGGGGACTACAAAAATCCTCCCCCTGAGTGAGGGGTTACGGCGGTAGGAATATTATTATTTATGACTTGGATAATAAACGTTCCAAGACCTTGTCATTGTGTGCTTTCCAATCAATTCTGTTCTCTTGTAAAGATTTTCTAAATTTTTCATTAAAAGGTACGCTTAAATCTTTATCACTATCTTCATAAGCATAAAAAGGGAAACATCCCATCCATCCTGTTTCTTGTATCATTTGATTAAATGTATCATAATCATACTCACCTGATTTAAACTCCACATATATTTTACTTCCACCATGATAAGTAATAATACGTGTACTTTTATCATACGAAAAACAATGTTCCGTATTATTAAGTAACCACCCCTGAAATTCAACACCATAATGACAATGCAATTCACTGTAAAACATCTCCTCCTTTTTATAACGAGCGCATTTAATTGTTCCCCACATCTCCTCACCTCCTTTATAAGATACTACGACCAACAACCAAAGTTCATGTAAACGAAATATAGTAATTTTATCAATATATTCATCAACCATAGTCTTTACCAAATCCCTATTTTTCCTAATCTCATCCATTTTATTAATCAACAAAGGATTGGCATTCAAACGCTTCAAATTATCAATAGTAATTCTCTTTGTTGTGATTTCTCGTGACAATTTATCCATAGTTTTGTTCAACACGTTTTTAGTTTCATCATATTTATGTTTTGCATCTGAAATCAAATTCTTTGCAACCTCATCGTCTTCAATCGCAATAAGACGTTTAAGTGTCTTTTTATAAAGATTCTCCGCTTCAACCAATTCTGTATTCTTTGATGATTTTATTTGAACCAACTCTTCGATTTCTTTCCCTAAATTTTCTATCTTTAAAATATTGGTCTGCTGAATATTAATCTCAGCAAACATTTGAATTGACAACTGTAAAACAAGTCCATCCAATTTCCATTGTCGAAGTTCTGCCCCATTCGTGCATGTTCGTGGTTTATCTTTACGATTCACTCTACCATAACATTTGTAAGTACGTCCACCACTGATATAATTTTTAGATGTTTCATTTGATTTCCCTACAGAAAAATTAGCACCGCATTCGCCACATACCATTAAATGTTTCAATAAATTCTCATGCCTGACTGCATTATTCTTATTATAATGCGCTTTGGAAAGTTTATCTTGGGCTTGCTGAAACAACTCGTCTGATACAATTCGCAGACTTTCCACATGTTCCGAATATTCATAAACAATCTCTCTATCTTGCCTTTCGGATAACGGAAGTGGATTGGTAGGGTCTGGTTTATAAAATGTTATTCTACGATTACCTTTATATAACTCATTGTGCATAAGTCTGTTTATTGTAGAAATACGCCATTTTAAATTATCTGTATCAAATTTATACTCTTTCACCTCCAATCCTTTTGCTTCTCTATTCTTCTTGTACTCATTCAATTTTCTTACGTATGGAGCAGGTACTTTCTCAGCATTCAATATCTCTGATATTTGAATTGAAGAATATCCACCAACATACATTTCAAAAATACGGGTAACAATCTTACTTTCGATAGGATTTATAACAATCTGTTTATTTTCATTGTGCATATAACCATACGCACGTTCATCCCCGCCTCCATGACCTGCTTGTACTTTTGTTATCTTGCCACTTAATGAACGTTCAACAAACAACTCTATCTCATAGCTTGACATAACAGCAAGCACATGCAATAAAATAATACTACCTACATCTTTATTACTATCTCTTACCCACAATTTTTGTTTATCAAAATACAAGTTAATACCTTTATCTATAAACAATTTGATTTGTTCTAATAACTCCGTAGCATTTCTTGCAAGACGAGAAAATTCAGAGAATAAAATTATATCAATATTCCCATATTCAACTCTTTCAAGCATCTTCACATATTCAGGACGGAACTCTCCCTTTTTAAAACCACTAATAACATCTATGAAAATATCCTCTTCTTCAACGTTCCAATGATTTTCTGCTGCAAACTTCAACAATTCCTCTTTTTGTCTATCAGTTGTCTGTTGTTGCGTACTAACACGACAATAGATTAGTACCTTCTTATCCATATTATTCATTATCTTTGCGCTGTTAATTACATCAATATCAATTAATATGGAAACAAATATAGAAATAAATAAACCAAGTCCCAAGTTTCAGGATGTGTCAATCGCACCTATGCATTCAGTAGAACACATTCTGAACGCAACCATGGTGAAAACTTTTGGCTGTCCACGCTCGCGAACGGCTCACATAGAAAAGAAAAAAAGTAAATGTGACTACGAACTTTCTTCCTGCCCTACTGATGAACAAATACAGGCTGTAGAAGATAAAGTAAATGAAGTTATCAATCAACATCTCCCTGTAACGATTGAATTCATGCCCCAAAAAGAAGCTAAAGACATCGTAGACCTTAGTAAGCTGCCGGAAGATGCAAGTGAAACTCTACGCATTGTCCGTATAGGAGATTATGATGCTTGTGCCTGCATCGGACTACATGTAGAAAATACCTCTGAAATAGATACATTCAAAATCATCAGTCACGATTATGATGAAGAAAAAAAAGTACTAAGGATACGGTTTAAGCTAATAAAACAATAGGAGAAAAACCAAAAATCTATCTATCTTATATAAAATAAACAAAAACAAGTAACATTATGGCATAAACAGCGAAACTTTGGCACTCCTATTCTGACAAATAGTCAAATACAAGAGTAAAAATGCCCTGGCACATGTTTTGTCTAATTATTAATGAGCAACGGTTCCGGAAACGGAACGGAAGTTCATTAATTAACCGAATGTTTAACTAAAAGATAGGAGACTAAAATTATGATGCCTGTTAGAAGAACTCAGAACTGGTTACCAAGTATCTTTAACGATTTCTTTGATAATGAATGGATGGTAAAAGCAAATGCTACTGCACCTGCTATTAATGTGATCGAATCAGAAAAAGAATACAAAGTAGAAGTGGCTGCTCCGGGTATGACGAAGGAAGATTTCAACATCCGTATCGATGAAGATAATAATCTCGTTATTTCTATGGAGAAGAAAACAGAAAACAAGGAAGAAAAGAAAGACGGTCGCTATCTGCGCCGTGAGTTCTCATACTCCAAGTTCCAGCAAACAATGATTTTGCCTGATAACGTAGACAAAGAAAAGATTTCAGCTCAGGTTGAAAATGGTGTTCTTGCCATCGAACTTCCAAAGCTTAGCGAAGAAGAGATTAAGAAACCTGAAAGAACCATCGAGATAAAATAATCATAAGACAAACTTTACAACAGAATTAAATAAAAAACAGTTTCCCACCCAAAAGGGAAACTGTTTTTTTATAATCGCGCCTCTCATATAAAACAAGTGCGGCCCTATACCCTCTTTCGATAGCTTCGTACAGCCCATACATTAAAAAATAAAACAAATGCCAATAATGCTCCCAGTTGTGGTAACATATCCGTAAAACCACTCCCCTTCAGATAAACCATACGCATTACCTGCATTAAATACTTCAACGGATTGAAGATAGTAATCGCCTGCGCCCATTCCGGCATACTGCTAATAGGAGTAAACAACCCACTCATAAGAATAAGAATTAGCATACAAAACCACATAACGAACATAGCTTGTTGCATGGTAGCAGAATGATTGGAGATAACCAGTCCCAATCCGGACATGGAAAGGACGAAAAGAATAGCGAAAAAGTAAATTACAAGAAAATGTCCGACAGGCAAGATACCGTAAAGTAACCAGGCCAGAATGAAACAAATGGTAAGTACCACAAAACCAATGAGCCAATACGGAAAGAGCTTTGCCAGAATAAAAGTAAATTTACCTACTGGCGTAACATTTATTTGCTCAATAGTACCAACTTCCTTCTCACTGACAATGTTGAGAGCAGGCAAAAAGCCACAAATAAGGGTAAGCAACATTACCATAAGGGCCGGGATCATGAACAATTTATAATTAAGGTTAGGATTGAATAAGTTGAGAGTTGTATAGTTAGTTGAAGGTTGAGAGCTGGGAGTTGAAAGTTGGGAATTCACCATGCCACTTACATCGCCCGGCGTATCTCCCCGTGCAGGAAACACTGTGGGAAGCGCCACTACTTCAGAAGCATAACTTTGAATGATATTAGATAGATAAGAGCCGCCAAGACCACCCTTGGTACCATTCACTGCATTAGCAGCAATGAGAACGTGAGGACTACGCCCTACAGTACAATCCTTTTCAAAATCACGCGGGATTTCAAGAATAATATCGGCATCACCAGCTTCCACGTTCTTTAGCGCCTCATCATAGGAATCAGGAAGCGCTGTCAGACGAAAATAAGTAGAAGCGGAAATCTTATCAACCAACCGGCGAGAAGTAACAGAATGATCATTGTCTACAATATTGAGAGAAACATTCCGTATCTCCAGATTCATAGCCCAAGGCATCAGAATCATAATCATACAAGGAAAAACAAGTATGAGACGCGGAAGAAAGGAGTTGCGAAACAACTGCTTGAATTCTTTTTCTATGAGAAACTTTATCATATTCAATAATGTGTCAATATGCCAATGTGATAATGCACCAATTGGCTGGCACGTTTTAGTTGGTTAATTATATTAGTTAATTCTCACTGGTTGATCTATCATTCCAATCTATTTTTAAACTTTTTAAAACTAATCGTTATCAGTACTGCTACCATTAATGCCAGAATGCCTACTTCTTTCAAAACCAACGTAATATCCACCCCTTCAATCATCAGTTTACGAACAGCCTGAATATACCAACGGGCAGGCAATATATCAGAAATAATCTGCAACACCAACGGCATACTCTCTATAGGAAAAATCATACCGGAAAGAATCATTGTCGGCATCATCAGTATCAACCCCGAAGCAAGCATGGCAGCCACCTGTGTCCGTGTCACAGAAGAGATAAGTAGCCCTAATGCCAACGACACGAATATAAATAACAAAGACACCGTTATCAGCCAAAACAGACTGCCGGCTACCGGCACATGCAGTACATAAACTGACAGCAACAGAATAGTGACCAGATTGATGAACGACAATACAAAATAAGGTACTGCCTTTGACAAAATAACGAAAAGCGGTTTCACCGGAGAGACCAGCAAAATTTCCATCGTACCGGTTTCCTTCTCACGAACAATCGAAATGGAAGTCATCATCGCACAAATCAGCATAAGTATAAGCCCCATCACACCAGGCACAAAATTATAAGTACTCTTCATCTGCGGATTATAGAGCAATTTCATATCCGGCACAATAGTGGCAACCGACACGCCCGGAGGCATCAACTCCTGCTGTACGGAAGCAATGATACCGGCAGCATAGTTCGTTCGGGTAGTTGCCATATTGGGATCAGTGGCATCGGCCACAAGCTGTATTTGTGAATCACCGGTATAAATGCCATCAGCAAAACGGGTACTGAATACAATGGCCAGATCGGCATCTCCTTCACGAAAAATCGCTTCCAACTCTTCCGGAGAGTGTATCATGCGCTCCATCCTAAAGTACTCGCTGGCACCGATACGGTCTACAATACGACGAGTCATCACATCATTACTGGGATCAAGCACCACCACCCGCACATTTTTCACCTCTGTAGAGATAGCAAAACCAAAGAGGATAATCTGAACGACAGGCATACCCAAAAGGATTAGCATCGTTCTCCGGTCACGGAAAATATGATAAAATTCTTTTCTTACAAAGGCAAAAAACTGTTTCATAATTTAATCTGCTTTACGAACGGCCTTACGAGCCAATTGTTGAAATACGTCATCCATTGTTTGCGCATGGAACTTCTCTTTGAGTCCACGGGGAGTATCAAGAGCTTCAATACGTCCATCCACCATAATAGAAACACGGTCACAATACTCAGCCTCATCCATATAATGAGTGGTAACAAAGACGGTTATACCACGGTCGGCAGCCTGATAAATGAGTTCCCAGAATTGACGGCGGGTGGCAGGATCTACTCCTCCGGTCGGTTCATCTAAAAAAACAATCTTCGGTTCATGGAAAATAGAGACTGAAAAGGCCAGCTTCTGTTTCCATCCCAGGGGAAGGCTTTTCACAAGCGTCTCACGCTCGGCAGTAAAACCAAGACGTTCCAGTAACTCATCGGTTTTATTAGCTATCTCCCTCTCTTTCATACCATATATACCGGCAAAGAGGCGGATGTTTTCCCAGACTTTAAGATCCTCGTACAAAGAAAACTTCTGACTCATATAGCCTATATTTTTCTTAATTTCTTCAGACTGAGTGAAAAGATCAAATCCGGCTACCCTGCCACTACCGGAAGTCGGTTTACTTAGTCCGCAAAGCATACGCATAGCAGTCGTCTTTCCGGCACCATTAGCACCCAGGAAACCAAAAATTTCACCACGGTTTACCTGAAACGAAATATGATCTACAGCAGTAAACGTACCAAAACGCTTACAGAGATTATCAACTTCGATAACAGTTTCGCCTTTATGCCGTAACTCCTCCCGTTCCAATCCCGGTGGACACAGGATATGGGCAAATTGCCGGAGTATGTGTTCCGGAGTATCAATGCCATGTATTTGTCCTTCGTTGATAAATGCGATCCGGTCACACTGACGGGCTTCATCCATGATAGGCGTAGAGGCTATAATAGTAATGCCCTGCTCTTTGAGACGACGCAGCATTTCCCAGAATTCTTTGCGGGAAACAGGATCGACTCCGGTAGTAGGTTCATCCAACAAAAGAATATCCGGTTTATGGATCAAAGCACAGCTCAATGCAAGCTTCTGTTTCATTCCCCCCGACAATGCTCCTGCACGACGTTTCTTAAAAGGTTCTATCTGCTGATAGATATCTTTCACCAAATCATAATTTTCTTCTATTGTAGTGTGAAAAACGGTAGCAAAAAAGTTCAGGTTCTCTTCCACCGTCAGGTCCTGGTAAAGTGAAAACCTGCCGGGCATATAGCCTACTTTCCGGCGAATCTCTTTATAATCTTTCACCACGTCCGCCCCACCTACAGTAGCCGTACCTTCATCGGCAAGCAATAAAGTAGTAAGTATGCGAAAAAGTGTACTCTTCCCTGCCCCGTCCGGACCAATAAGTCCAAAAAGTTCACCGGGTTTCACAGCAAAAGAAACTCCACGAAGCGCCTCCACCTTCCCATAACGTTTGCTTATATTATCTACCACTACTTCCATTTCCATCTCCTAACTTTTTCTATTTCCCTCAACTTTCAACTCTCATTTTCAACTTTCAACTTTCCATTTTCAATTAAAACATACTCCTCCATACATCCCTATTTTCAAGTACCCGTCATTCTTCACGGATATCTTCACTGCATATACTAAATTAGCACGCTCATCTTTAGTAAGAATGGTCTTCGGGGTAAATTCCGAACGGTCAGATATCCAGGTAACAACTCCCGGATACTCTTTCCGGGTATCATTACCGTAGTCTGAAAACACAGTTGCCTTCTGTCCGAGTTTCACCTGTGAAAGCTGTTCAGAGGTTATATAGGCACGAATATACATCTGTTCCATATCCGCCACTTTAAACAAGGGTTTCCCCATAGTAGCCAGTTCACCGGCTTCGGCATATTTGGCAAGAACCATCCCATTAAGAGGAGATGTAATATGGCATTTCATTAATTGATCTTCTATCTGTGCCACCTGAATACCTACCGAAGAACTTTGCCACGTAAGGCTTTGCCGGCTATTGAGCAAGGTTGAACCCTGGGCAATCAATTGCCGTTGAAGTACAGAGAGATGTGCATCCGCATCATCCAGTTGTTTTTGATTGGCAGCTCCCGCCTTCAACAGATTTTCAACACGGCGTTTCTCACGTTCGGCAGTGACAATCTGTTCTTTCAAAGCAGCCACCTGTTTCAGGATATCAGGTCGCTGATCTTCTACTGACTTCACATTAGCTTCCAATTGTACCTTCTTCAGATAAAGCTGAACAGTATCTACAAGTCCCACCTGCTGACCGGCTTTCACTGGTGTGCCTTCTTCTACTTCCAGGCTCAATAATTTACCGGCCGCTTCGGAAGAAACAAGTACTTCGGTTGTTTCAAATGTTCCGGTAGCATCATAATCGGGGCTACCGCTTCCACAAGCAGCAGCTATAAACAGTAAGGAAGAAAATCCTATAAATTTCATTCGTTTCATAACAGGAGTATTTTATAAATTAATGGTATATTTTAGTTTCCAGATATTCATCAGCAATTGAATTTCGTGTAGAGCTTTGGTTTGCCGTGCCATACTCTCTGAAGTAATCTCACGTAACAGATCCGTAACAGTCAGTGTACCGTTTGCCACTTTTGCTTCAGCTGCCAGGCGGATATTAGTGCGCAGACGAATAATCTCTTCATCATCCTGCATCTGTTTCCGCATAGAAACAATACCACTGTTTTGTTGGGTAGCTTGCAGGCGGGTATTAAAAAGAAAGACATCCCGGTTGTTTTGCAATTGCTGCTTATTGGTCGATATCAGCTTTTTATCATTTCGCAGTGTATATAAACTCCCGAAGTTCCACGACAACCGTACTCCCGCTACATAAAAAGGAGAAAACTCATCTTTCAGCATATTCAATCCGGGATTACCATAAGCTCCCTGCACAAAAAGCCCGAAACGAGGCATATAGCCTGTTTTCAATGCTTCTTCCTGTATTTGCAAGCGTTGATTTTGTGCATCAAACCATATCAATTCCGGACGACGTATATCTCCCAAAGGAGATACCTCACTTTCCACAGGTTTCTTCAGCGTGGTATTTTCCGTCAGATCCTCCCCTGTCAGTAAGGCTAACATCTGTACATAGGCCTGTCTCGAAGCGGAAAGCTCCACCCGCTTCTGCCGGGTATTCAACTGTTCCACTTTTACAGCATCAAGATCAGACTGACTGGCTATTCCATTCTCCATATAAGCACTGATCTGCCGGAAACTACGCTCCAGTTCGTCTTGCAAAAGCCGGTTTTGTATAAGCTGTTCATCCAACAGGAGAATACTGAAATACAATTGATCTACTCTCTCATTCAGAGCATACATATCTACATTCAACTTCTCCCGGTCCACATCAGAAGACGCAAGGGTCATCTCTTTTTTAGTATGTATCTCTCCACCATCCCAAATGTTCTGTTTCAGCTCTAACATCACCTGATATTGATCCTTGGGCTGACCTTTAATATCTATTCCGGGAATTTTTACAGGAAGTTCGGTCACATCACTCTGATAACTGGCCTTTGCCGAAAGGGCAAACTGCGGCAGATATCCTTTCGAAGCATTATTCAGATTGTACTCCTTAGTTTTTTCTATAAGACCATACTGCCTCACTAACGGATAGTTGTCCTGCGTTTTCTGCCGACACTCTTCCAAAGTTATCTGTCCGTACATACACGATACAGCCAGCAGAAATGATAATGAAAGAATCATTCGTTTCATATTCTTCTTCTCTATTAATTTCTTTTCTGCAAAGATAGGTAAATAGAACATGCAACCAGGTTCCAATAGTTTGCAATGATGTCCCATTAGTTCGATAATGAACAGATTTGAATAAAATTCACCTGCAGATTACAATGTAGTCTTATCTTCATATTGTATCTTTGTGAAAAATACAACAACTCCTGTCTGTTATGGAAGAAAAGAATAAGCCTCTCGAACTGGCACTCGACTTACTAAAACATACCCAAATTGCACGTAACAATGAGTATAGGTATATAAACCCCGATTTTGGTATCGTCATTAGTTTTGCCGGATTAGATAGTTATCTCTTTAAAATAGGACAACCCTACCGCACCAAAGAGGGACGGATTATCCGTGCCTTACGAGGAAGGGCCCGTATATCCGTCAATCTGATAGAATACGATGCTTTTCCGGAAATGATAATTGTCACCCCACCGGACTCTATCATTCAGGTGATAAGCTTTTCTCCCGACTATGATTTTCAAGTGATTGTAGCAAGCAACAACTTTTTGTCTGTTCCACACAGAGAAGATCTGACCGATTCATATATGAAACAAGGTATCGTGATAAAACTGACAGATAAAGAATGGAACGAAACGGGAATGTACTTCTCACTGATCTGGGAAACAGTACAAGAATCCACTTTCCGGAAAGAAGTAGTACAACATCTGCTTACAGCGCTTCTATATAATATAAGGTATATACAAAAAAAGAACCAAAGCAGCATTAACCAATCGCCCTCACACCAAGAAGAATTATTCCGCCGGTTTATTGCTCTGGTCAACGAGTACAATAAAAAAGAACGTACCGTAAGTTTCTATGCAGATAAACTCTGCCTTACCCCTCGTTATCTGAATACCGTCATACGACAAGTAAGCCAACAGACGGTAATGGAATGGATTAATCAGGCCGTCACGCTCGAAGCTCAAGTCTTACTAAAACATAGTAACTTAATGGTTTATCAAATTGCCGATGAATTGAATTTCCCCAATCCCTCTTTCTTTTGTAAATTCTTCAAGAGAAGAACGGGAATGACACCACAGGAATATCAAAAAAGATAAATACAGCCCTATATCAGAATCCGCATATTGCAAATAATCAGTAAGATACTTTGCCAGTTCAAACAAAAGCCGTATCTTTGCGCCCGCTATTACGAGTTAGTAGCATTAATTCAAATCATTAATTAAAAACATTTATTTAAAATGGCAACCAAAATCAGATTGCAAAGACACGGACGTAAAAGTTACGCGTTTTATTCAATTGTAATTGCAGACAGCAGAGCACCACGTGATGGTAAATTTATTGAGAAGATTGGTACTTACAACCCGAACACCAATCCTGCTACAGTAGATTTGAATTTCGACGCTGCATTGGCATGGGTATTGAAAGGTGCACAACCTACCGATACTGTACGCAACATCCTTTCTCGCGAAGGTGTTTACATGAAGAAACATCTCCTTGGCGGTGTAGCTAAAGGTGCATTTGGCGAAGCTGAAGCTGAAGCAAAATTCGAAGCTTGGAAAAACAACAAGCAGACAGGACTTGCTACTCTGAAAGCTAAAGAAGATGAAGCTAAAAAAGCAGAAGCAAAAGCACGTTTAGAAGCTGAAAAGAAAGTAAACGAAGCAAAAGCGAAAGCATTGGCAGAAAAGAAAGCGGCTGAAGCTGCTGAAAAGGCTGCTGCTGAAGCACCTGCAGAAGAAGCTGCTGCTCCGGCAGAAGAGGCTCCTGCTACTGAAGCTGCTGAATAATAGTAAGCAAATTCACCAAAATGGGATTAAAACTATAAGGTCCTCTCCGGCTTGCCGGGGAGGATTTTTTGTGCTTCCCGTACGGGGAGGTTCGGCAGGCAATGACAGGGAGAGATGTTTATAAAAGATAGTTGCCAAAATAATAAGTAAGTGGATTTGCTAAAACGAAGGTAAAAAGAGGACAACAGGAAAAATATTAAAGAGAAAGAAACACATCATTCATTTTCAGCGTTTTAAAATACTATTTATTGGAAGCAAAAGTACGTACTTTAAAACACCCAAAGTACGTACTTAATGGGCAATTAAATACGTACTTTTTCCGTGGTAAAATACGTATTCTTACATCTTAAAAGTACGTACTTCTATCGGTATGAGAAATAGGATTCCGAAAAGGCATTAACATTGTTAATTCATGCCCCTGTTTACAAACCTTATCATCTACTTTTAATGGATCCACTTCTTCAACTCCTTATACAAAGCTTCTGTGATTTCACTGTTCTTCGAATTAAAGAATATCTCCTTACCTGTATTCTCCTTAAACATGATATAGGGTTTGCTGTGCGAAGAGAGTAATAACAGACAGTTGCCTCCGTCTTTCAGCTTGAACCACCCTTTACTTATACCACCTATAGAAAGTCCATTAAGACGAAGCCCGATATCGGGAAGAGAGTCTATCAAACAAATCCCGGTTATCTCTTCCAGGGTTCTGGATGTACCATACATTCCCGTAAAAATCAGCTTATCCTCCTTTATCTTTATAGTTGCCGGATTCATACCATATGCTATAAATGCAGCAATCACCGCAATAGTAAGCACACTAATAGCAACCACATACTTCGTACTTTTCTTGGGAGGATTATGATCAAATTTATTTGCCTTGATTATCAGATACGGAATATAGAGTATAGGCAGAAGAATGCAATAACTGGCCCAGTCTGCATGCCCTACCCCAAGACAGGCATAATAAGTAAGTAAAGGTACGGTTCCCATTCCCACCAGACTATAACACATAAAAGTAGACAATCCTTTGACATCTACATTTTCTTTCTCTTCTTTAGACATTGTATTATATCCCGCAATAAGAATCGGGAAGCGCTTTACGAGTACCCCGAGCCCAATAAGGATGAAAGCTGTAATCAACACTGTAGTTTCCATAATCAAGTTTATTAACTCATTTCCACATCAACAAAAATCCCTTATTTTACCTCCGAAAGATAAGAATTATTCTTCAGAAAACAGGAAAAGTTGCTCTTTTCCTTGCAAATCGACTGCCTTGAGTGACTTAGCACGCGAACTACGTAGTTTCAACAAAGCACAAAAGTCGTCTTCTACATTATATCCATTGACCTCTTTTACAACGAATCCTCTTCGTACTCCTATCCGGTAGGCCTTTGAGTTTTCCCACACCAACCCGATTTTGATCCGGCCTTCTTCGGGGATAAATGAAATGCCGGAACCACCGGTATCAGGCAGTATTACTGACGAAATACCGTCATACGGCATGAAAAGATATTGCTTTCGGGGAAAATCAAGAATCATCTGCCCATAGTTAAGCAAACCGGCTCCGACACGCGAAGTAACCCCTGTATGTGTTTCTGTCATCACATTCCTGAAAGTGACCGGACCGATCTTCATCCAGTCAAACCTCAAACGATAACGCAAAGTATCCCGGCCAGCACCTGTTATGCCAATAGAAGAAGCTCCATAAGCACAGTCCGTCACACACCGTTCTATCTTTTTAGGCATACGATTCTTCAATAGAATAAATACCTCATCGCAGAGGTCATAAAGTTCCGGAGCTCCCGTATCAAAAAGTACTCCGGTCTCCTGCAATCTACGGAATAGCTTTATATCCAAAAGGGGGCAGTTTGCTATCACCTTCATCCGTCTCCGTTTTCCTTTCTCTGCCTTAAAATGATTTTTCCTGTCTGTCAGGATCAGCCGTTGGTTTCTGGTATCTATCTTAACCGATAAATTCTGCAAAATCTCACTTCCTATCAGCCCGTCTACTCCTTCACAGTTGAAAAGACTATTCTCATTCATATCCCAAAGAGTAGCCGGATAATGATTGAAATGCAGTTTTCCTAAACGCAACTCCCTTACATCTGCCATGTTTACAGCAATACGTACGCCGTTGGCATCACGTGCACTATCTCCTCTATAAGTATCTTCGCCACTTAACAACTCTTTATTCAGAAGCAAAGAGGAAGCACCGGTATCAAAAAGAAATTTCCGCTCAGTACCATTCACTGAAGCGGAAATTAAAATACGATTCTGAGAAAATTCAAAAGGGATGGTATCGGCAAAATTCTGTTCGCTGGTATAAGGAATTTTTCGTTCTTTGGGTGCATTGTAATATTCATATACCTTTCGGGATATCTCGGAAATAAGAGCTGCATTCGTTTTGTCATCTTCTCTGGAATCTGTCACAAACACTGCTATACTATATTGCCTCCCATCGGGCAAACGGACAAATCCCATGTCATTATCTCCCGCTTTCAACCCCGATTCGTTTCTGCCGGAAGAACCCGTCTTATGCCCCAATACAGCCTCCCGGGGTAATCCGGCTTTTAACTTATCGTTTCCTGTGACAGTTCCTATCATTAACTTCTCTAAATACTCTTTATATCCGGAATGCCGAAACAATGTTTCTGTACGAAACTTCTCCATCACCTGAACGGCTGCAAACGGTGTAGTCCAGTTGAGATACTGATATTCAAAAGCTTCATTCAGCTTCTCTTCATTTGCTTCAATCTTAAAATCTTCTATACCCAACGTGCGAACATATTTATCGACCACTCCCGTGCCACCTATATAACGAAGTAAAATATCACAGGCGTTATTATCACTCTCCGATATGCTGTACCGCAATAATTCCCCCACAGAGATATTAAACTCTCCTTCGGGGCGGGCATCTCTCAAAGGACTATAAGTATCGGGCAGCAGATCTGCTTTGCGAACATATATTTCTGTTTCCAAAGGCAACTGCCGTGTATCGAGATAATCCATCACCGCCAATGCCTGATGAAACTTAAAAACACTCATCAAAGGGTAATGATGGGGATTGTTGTAAGTGAATGTCTCCCGCCCTTCAAACACAACAGCCACTCCTACCTTTGCCTGTTTTCCTTGCAACAAGATGTCAAGCTCTTTTGTCAAAGGATGTTGTGCTCTTGCGTAAGGCAATATTAAAAGCAGACACATCATCAGCAAGCTCCGCACAAAAACAGTTCTTTTTGTATCCATTACTCCCTCTTGTTTATTTTCTGTTACTTCAATAAAAGCTCTCCTAAGTCTGCAATGTCCTCCACAATATAATCTGCTCCGGCTTTCGTCAACTCCTCTCTGTCACCATATCCATAAAGTACACCGATCGAATCAATGCCTACCGCCTTTGCACCTATGATATCATGCTTCCGGTCACCAATCATCACCACGCGGTTCAGATCCGTAATTCCGTTTTCATGCAGTACATATTCTATCACTTCTGCCTTCGTATGCCTTGAGCCATCCAGACCACTGCCACCTACAAAAGAAAAACAACCGTCCAAATGAAAATGTTCCAAAATAAGCCGGGCAAAAACATCCGGTTTGGAAGTTGCCATCATCAACTGATATCCTTGTTGACGGGCCTTTTCCAGAAGTTCGGCAATGCCGGGATACACCTCATTCTCATAAAGCCCTGTCTCCGAATACCGTTCCCGGTATTTTTTCACTGCCTCCTCTGCCTGTATTTCTGTAAACTGATAAAACTCCATAAAAGAGTCTTTCAGCGGAGGGCCGATAAAAGGACACAATTCCCGAAGATCGTTCACAACGATACCAAAGTGATTGAGTGCATAGTCTACAGAGCGGGTAATGCCCTGCATAGGATCAGTAACGGTACCATCCAGATCGAAGAAGAGATACCGGTATTTAGCGGATAAATTATTATTCTGTTTCATCATCTTTTTGACGGACGAAGATAAGGCAAAAGAGTGGCAAAAACAAATGAAGAGCAAAACGTTATCCAAACCATCCGAAACCAGGTGATTGTGAATATCCAGATATTAAGAGTCGTTGTCAGGAAAAAGAAACGCCATACTGCACCAGGGCAAAATAAATCTATCGGCATCAATCCTAATACAATCAGATTACTGTAATACAGCATTTTATCTATCCGGGAAGGCTGACGACTATAATACCACAACATATATCCCAGGAGTGCTATTACATAAGTGTGATACTCCGATGAGGTACCGAAAAGAATAACCCATCCCATCAATATACCAAGTGCCTGTACTCTAAATGCAAAATCCTTGTATTTAGACCGGTTTACTAAAACCAAAAAAGCCAATAGAACTATAGCAAATATCTGGGCTATTGTAGTCCATGCAGGCGGTTGCGAAAAGAATGGCTTCAGATAGAAAAAAGTATGAAAAACACGAAGCGTTTTCTGATGTGCCAACCCGTTAAACCAGTGTTCATAATATCCTGACAACTCCATAACTGGTATTTTTATCAATGGTATGAATATATATAGGGCTGCAATTAATGCAACACACCCGAAGTTTTTCCACACTTTAGGATAAAACAACAACATTCCCAACTGAAAAACACCATAAATTTTAGTAAATCCGGATAACAATATAATCAGGATAGCCGGCAGATACTTACCACGTTCCAGTAAAGAAAATGAAAAGAGAAAGAAATAAGCAACACTTACATTGTACTGAAATGACAGCAACGTTGTTGCTAAGATAGGCAATGTATACAGGAATATCTTGCATTTTGTCTCCTTGGTATATTTATCCGGTAATGTAAATATAGAAATAAAATAGAGCGTAAAATTCATTAAGTTCCACACAAAAGGCGCAAGCCATGAAGGCAAATAAGCAAACGGGCTAAAAAGTATATTAAACAAAGGCCCATAAAGAAACACATCGTGTCCTTTTTCCTCTGCCCATGCTGCTCCGTATGGGATAATACCATTCCAGAAGTCTCTGGTGGCATCACTAAATATCATAAAGTTATACTGTCTGCCACGTGCTACTTCCGAAAACGTAAGGGCAGCCGTCAGAATAAAGCCAATTGTAAACCATAGATTAGTCTTTGCAAAAAGATTGCTACCAACTATTTGCTTCTTAAATATGTACATGATTATTTGTGTGTTTAAAAGTCGAAAATCAGATTAGTTTGTTTCTTCAATGTTTGTACTGTATTCATTTATATAATAGACAGGCCTTTTCTTCGTTTCAGAAAAGACAATACCTAAATATTCGCCTATAATCCCTAATGCGAGTAACTGAATTCCTCCTAAAAAAAGAATAACACTCATTAATGACGGATACCCTGATACAGGATCTCCCCAAATAGCAGCCCGTACAACAACAGTTATTAAATAGACGAATGCCGTGAAAGATACTACGACGCCAATTAACGACACAATACGCAAAGGAGTTTTGGAAAACGAAGTAAAACCTTTAATTGCCAGATTAGTCAATTTCCAATAATTCCATTTAGTACAACCTGCCGCTCTTGCATCCCGCTCATAATATATAGGCTTTTTTTTAAGGCCAATGTAAGAAAACAGTCCTTTCATATTCCGCTCATTTTCTTTCAGTTGCCGCAAAGCATCAATAGCCCGTTTACTAAACATCCTATAATCACCCGTATCTTCTTGGATAGGAATATCCGACATCGTTTTTAATAATCTATAGTATAGCTTGGAAGTGGCTTTCTTCAAAAAGGATTCTCCTTTCCTATTAGAGCGCTTTGCATACACATCATCATATCCCTGCTCTATTTCCTTAAACATTTCAAGAATCAATTCGGGAGGATCCTGTAAATCGGCATCAATAATGACCAATGCATCACCTTTTATATAGTCAATGCCGGCAGCCATTGCAATCTCCTTTCCGAAATTACGTGATAAATCAACCAAAGATACCCGTTTATCTTTCTTTTGAACCTCCTTCATCAAAAGCAGAGAGTTATCTTTACTGCCATCATTCACAAACAGTATTTCAGATTTACAAGGTAGCTTTGAAAGTACGCAACTCAGTCTCTCATAGAGTAATAGGAAACACTCTTCTTCATTATAGACAGGCACCAGTACACTTAACATATTTATATCCATGATGAGTTATTACATTTATTGTTCAGAAGTCTATTCTCATAGTATTTATTTTGCGCCGAAATATAAATAATATCCCCTAAACTACACAACCTTTTTATCATAAAAAAAATTAACTGCCAAGCAAATAATCCACTTTATAATAATCTCTTCAATATATCAATAAAAACTCTGTATACAGAGCAACAAACCTATTTCTAACCACTTTCTAATCTCACCTAAGTGTATTATAATCACCTTTAGAATGCCTTTCAAAGAGAGAGCCTTACTTTTGTCCGCAAATTAAAAGTAAGAATGAAAAGGCTGATTATTATTTTATTTTTCTCTTCTATCTACGGTCTCCTGCATGCACAGGAATCTCCTTTGCAGCTATCACTGAAAGATGCAGAAAAGATGTTTTTAGAACGCAACCTGTCATTAATTGCCGAACGATATAATATTGACAAGGCACAGGCACAAGTGACACAGGCACGGTTATTTGACAATCCCGTAATCTCACTTGAACAGAATGTATACAACCGACTGAACGGTAAGTACTTTGATGTAGGAAAAGAAGGAGAAGCCACTGCCGAAATAGAACAGGTTATCAATCTTGCCGGACAACGTAATAAACGGGTACGGCTGGAAAAGGTAAACAAGGAGATAGCCGAACATCAATTTGAAGAAGTATTGCGTACCCTGCGAAGCGAACTGAACAAGACTTTTGTTGAAATATGTTTCTCCACCCGCTCTATCGGGATATACGACAAAGAGATCGAATCTCTCAGCCTGTTGATGAAAGCCTTCAGGGAGCAGCAAAATAAAGGAAACATCTCTCTGTTAGAGAGTTCACGATTGGAATCTTTACTCCTATCGCTCCGTAAAGAGAAGAATGAACAGGAAAACAACCTCGTGAACTTACGTGGTGAGCTAAACTTGTTACTAAGCCTCCCTGCCGGACAGGATATAGACCTGCTGCTGGATGATGATATTCTGAAACAAGTGGATACAGCTGCCGTTCCTTTTGCGGATATGGATAATATGCTTTCTGTCCGTCCTGATCTGAAAATGGCCCATAGCAATGTTACGGCTGCCAAAGCGAACCTGAAGTTACAGCGTTCTATGGCAGCGCCGGAGTTTTCAATCAAAGGTATGTATGACCGCGCCGGAAACTTCATCAACAACTACTTCGCCGTAGGGGTCAGTGTCTCCGTCCCTATCTTCAACCGTAACCAGGGAAACATTAAATCGGCTAAAATCGATATTATGCAAAACGGAAAGGAAGAAGAATATGCCATAGAAAAGGCACGTATGGAGTTATACGCAGCTTATAGTCAGCTACAAAAAGCAGTAGAATTGTACCGGTCGTCCAATGATGAACTGGGGCACAATTTCGGACGCCTTATCGAAGGAGTAAATGAAAACTTCCGGAAACGGAACATCAGCATGCTTGAATTCATCGACTATTATCAAAGCTACAAAGAAACCTGCCTGCAACTGTATGAGCTCAAAAAAGATGTATTCCTCGCTATGGAGAACTTAAACACAATTGTCGGACAAACTGTATTTAACTATTAGAATCAATATGAACCGTATCTTACTACCCGTTTGCCTCTGCGTCATGATACTGAGTGCTTGTGGCGGACAAACAGAAACTCCCAAAGAAATATCTCAGGAGCTCTTCCTTACAGACAGTTTACAAAACGTAGTATCGGTAGATACTGTATACACACATGAAGTGACCGACGAGCTGACTCTCAACGGTAGGGTTACTTTCAACCAGGAACAAGTGGCACGTGTATTTCCTATTTTCGGAGGTACAGTGACTGAGGTCTCTGCCGAAATCGGCGATCATGTACGCAAAGGTGATGTACTTGCCATCATCCGGAGTGGCGAAGTAGCCGATTATGAGAAACAAAAGAAAGAAGCAGAACAACAACTTATCATCGCCCGTCGCAACTTACAATCTGTACAGGATATGTTTACCTCCGGCATGGCATCAGAACGTGATGTATTGCAAGCTCACCAGGAACTAAACAATGCCGAAGCAGAAGAAAAGAGAATCACGGAGATCTTCTCCATCTATCATCTTGCCGGAAAATCGCTTTATCTGGTGAAAGCCCCCGTATCCGGTTTTATTGTAGAAAAGAATATCAATAAAGAGATGCAGATACGTTCGGACCAAAACGATGAGATGTTTACCATCTCCGGGTTGGAGAATGTATGGGTAATGGCAGACGTATATGAGAGCGACATCAGTAAGGTGCACGAAGGTGCTCCGGTACGCATCACTACTCTCGCCTACCCGGACAAAGAGTTCAGTGGAAAGATAGACAAAGTGTACAACATGCTGAATGACGAAAGCAAAACGATGAGTGTACGGATAAAACTCACCAATAAAGATTACCTGCTAAAACCGGGCATGTTTACCAATGTATGCGTGATAAGTAAGGTATCCGATAAGAAACTGCCACGCATAGACTCACACGCCCTTGTTTTTGAAAATGGAAAAAACTATGTAGTAGCAGCAGACGCCAACGGCAAACTCACTATAAAGGAAGTTGAAGTCTACCGCCAACTGAGCAAAGAGTGCTATCTTTCATCGGGTGTACAAGAGGGAGACCACATTCTGAATAAAAATGTATTGCTGGTTTACAACGCATTGAATGCTGATTAAAAGGAGGAACAAACGATGCATAAGTTTATTGACAACATTGTAGCCTTCTCACTGAAGAACAAGTTTTTTATCTTTTTCTGTACCACGATAGCCGTCATTGCCGGAGTTGTATCTTTTAAGCATACCCCGATTGATGCCTTTCCGGATGTAACGAATACCAAAGTTACTATCATCACTCAATGGCCGGGACGCAGTGCCGAAGAAGTGGAGAAGTTCATCACTATCCCCATTGAGATAGCGATGAATCCGGTGCAGAAGAAAACAGATATACGCTCCACTACCCTCTTTGGACTGTCGGTTATCAACGTGATGTTTGAAGATCAGATGGACGACTTCACCGCGCGCCAGCAAGTGTACAATTTATTGAATGATGCTGATCTGCCGGATGGGATAACACCGGAAGTACAACCCCTCTACGGCCCTACGGGAGAGATATTCCGCTATACTTTGCGCAGTGATAAGCGAAACGTACGGGAACTGAAAACCATCCAGGACTGGGTGATTGAACGTAACCTCTGTTCGGTATCGGGCGTGGCAGATATCGTTAGTTTCGGCGGAGAGGTAAAGACGTTTGAAGTAAGCGTCAACCCTCACCAGCTTATTAATTACGGTATCACCGCGCTGGAGCTTTACAATGCCATCGCCAACAGTAACATCAATGTGGGTGGCGACGTGATCACCAAAAGTTCACAGGCATACGTAGTACGCGGTATCGGCCTCATCAACGACCTGGAAGAGTTACGGAACATCGTAGTAAAGAATATCAATGGCACTCCTGTGTTAGTACGCCATCTGGCAGATGTACACGAATCCTCCCTGCCTCGCCTGGGACAAGTAGGAAGAATGGATGAAAACGATGTAGTACAAGGCATCGTCGTAATGCGTAAGGGAGAAAACCCGGGAGAAGTGATTGATGCTCTAAAGACCAAAATAGAAGATATCAACAAGAATGTATTGCCCAAGGATGTACAGATTGTACCCTTCTATGACCGTGAGGACCTTGTAAACCTCGCCGTACGAACGGTGACACATAACCTGATCGAAGGAATCCTGCTCGTGACCTTCATTGTACTGATATTCATGGCAGACTGGCGGACTACAGTGGTAGTGGCGGTAGTTATCCCGCTGGCACTGCTCTTTGCCTTTATCTGCCTGCGTGCCATGGGGATGTCGGCCAATCTCTTATCGATGGGGGCTATCGACTTCGGTATTATTATAGACGGTGCCGTGGTAATGGTGGAAGGGGTATTTGTGGCGCTCGATAAGAAAGCACGGGAAGTGGGAATGCCGGCTTTCAACCGTATGTCGAAAATGGGACTGATCCGCCATACAGCCAAAGACAAGGCAAAGGCTGTCTTTTTCTCCAAACTGATTATTATCACAGCCCTTATTCCTATCTTCTCTTTCCAGAAAGTAGAAGGCAAGATGTTCTCACCTCTCGCCTATACTCTCGGTTTTGCCTTGTTGGGTGCATTATTATTCACGCTTACACTGGTTCCGGTGATGTCGTCTATGTTATTAAAGAAGAATGTACGTGAAAAGAACAACTTCTTTGTCCGCTTCATCAACGAGAAGGCGAGCGCCCTGTTCAATAAATGCTATGCACACCGCAAACTATCCATCGGGTTGGCAAGTATCGTAGCTGTTGTCGGATTGTGGATGTTTACTCTGTTAGGTACTGAGTTCCTGCCACAGTTGAACGAAGGTTCTATCTACATCCGTGCTACCCTGCCACAAAGTATCTCGCTGGACGAATCGGTGAAACTCGCCAATCAGATGAGGCGCAAGCTCGCTGCTTATCCTGAGGTAAGACAAGTGCTTTCACAGACCGGACGCCCCAACGACGGTACGGATGCAACGGGGTTCTACAATATTGAATTTCATGTAGATATCTATCCGGAAAAAGAGTGGGAAAGCAAGCTGAGCAAGCTGCAACTGATAGATAAAATGCAGGATGACCTCTCACTCTATCCCGGTATCGACTTCAACTTTTCCCAGCCTATCACGGACAATGTGGAAGAAGCCGCTTCGGGTGTCAAAGGGTCTATCGCCGTAAAAGTATTCGGCAAAGACTTGTACAAGTCTGAGAAGATAGCAGTAGAAATAGACAAAATACTCGCTACCGTGCAAGGTATCGAAGACTTGGGTGTCATCCGTAACATCGGGCAGCCGGAACTGCGCATTGAATTGAATGAGCAGAGCCTGGCACGCTACGGTGTAGCTAAAGAAGATGTACAATCCATCATCGAAATGGCCATTGGCGGCAAGTCGGCTTCATTGCTTTACGAAGATGAACGCAAATTTAACATAATGGTGCGGTACAAACCGGAATACCGCCAAAATGAAGAAGAGATAGGCAAGATACTGGTACCCACCATGAACGGTACCATGATACCCATCAAAGAGCTGGCAGAGATAAAGACCATTACCGGCCCTCTGCTGATATTCCGTGATAACCACACCCGTTTCTGTGCCGTGAAATTCTCCGTACGCGGACGAGATATGGGAACTGCCGTAGCCGAAGCACAGAAGAAAGTGAATGCCTCTATACACCTGCCCGAAGGCTATACACTGAAATGGACAGGAGATTTTGAGAATCAGCAAAGGGCTACGAAGCGCCTTTCACAGGTAGTTCCGGTAAGTATTGCCATCATTTTTATCATCCTGTTTGTGTTGTTCTCCAACGCCCGGGATGCCGGACTGGTGCTGCTGAATGTACCTTTCGCCGCTGTTGGTGGCATTATCGCATTGCTCATCACGCACTTTAACTTCTCCATTTCGGCGGGTATCGGGTTTATCGCCTTATTCGGCATTTGCATTCAGAATGGTGTCATCATGATTTCGGATATCAAACACAACATACAGGCACGACTCCCCCTGCCCGAAGCGATCCAGACAAGTATGCGTTCCCGCATCCGTCCGGTAGTGATGACGGCAGCTATGGCAGCCATTGGCCTGATGCCGGCAGCTATGAGTCATGGTATCGGGTCGGAATCACAACGCCCCTTGGCTATTGTCATCATCGGCGGACTGATAGGAGCTACTTTCTTCGCCCTTTTCATTTTCCCGCTGATTGTGGAAGTGGTATACGAAAAGATGCTGTATGATAAAGAGGGAAACCTGAATCAGAGAAAGTTATGAGCAGATTCACCACAGAAGGTATGGAAAGGAACGTACCTCGTAGACAAACCTACCGGAGGTCATAGAGGAGGGATGTTTTACATGTACATGTAAAGCAGCATGACATGCACATGTGGAGCAGTACGACATGTACATGTCGTACTGTATTAGATGTACATGTAAAATAATCCACCCCACCGACAAACGAAAGGTACCTCAGTGACAAACCCTACGTTCCATACGGGACCTCACATCACAAGGTTCAAAAGAAAAAACGCCGTACCCCCTGTGTCCTCTGTTGTGAATCTCGTATATTTGCAAAATACTAAAACAACTCGTTCATGGCAAAGATATTATTGGTAGAAGATGAGATAAACATTGCCTCGTTCATCGAACGCGGATTACGGGAATTCGGGCACACAGTCACCGTAGCCCATGACGGCACTTCCGGCTGGGAACTGTTGCAGAATGAAGCATTCGACTTGCTGATACTGGACATTATCATGCCCGGAACAAACGGATTGGATCTATGCAGGCAATATCGCCAGAGAGAAGGGTATCAGACCCCCGTCGTCATGCTCACGGCATTAGGTACTACCGAAGATATCGTAAAGGGACTCGATGCCGGAGCAGATGATTATCTGGTAAAACCTTTCAGTTTTCAGGAGTTGGAAGCCCGTATCAAAGCACTGCTCCGCCGGGGCAAAGAAAGCCCGGCACTGCAACTCACCTGCAACGATCTTGTATTGGACTGTAATACCCGTCGTGCCCAGCGGGGAGAGTTCACCATTGACCTCACCGTAAAGGAATACCGCCTTTTAGAGTACTTTATGACACACCAGGGCACCGTTCTCTCGCGCCTTACCCTGTTGAAAGATGTGTGGGACAAGAACTTCGATACCAACACCAATGTGGTAGATGTCTACGTAAACTATCTGCGAAATAAGATAGATAAAGATTTCGAGACGAAACTCATTCATACGGTTGTGGGAATGGGGTACATCATGGGAATACAATAACAAAAAAGATGTAGGGAGGTACAAAAGATGAAAATAGGATCCAGGATAGCACTGTTTTATACCATCATCACCGTAGGAGCCATCACTGCGGTGGTTATGGTATTCTACTTTTTCACCTCTCGGTATATCAATCACCTCTATGACTCTTACCTGATAGAGAAGGCTTATCTGACTGCTCAGAAACATTGGGAAAAAGATGAGGTAGACGAATACAGTTACCGCGAAATTCAGCAGAAGTACAACGAGCTACTGCCACAGGCGCAAGAGATATTGCTGAATATGGACAGTGTACCGATGGCTGTAAACGATTCTCTGAACAAATACCTCGACAGCAACCAGCAGGCACGCCTGTTCAAAGATCTCCCGGTCTCCTTCGTTTATGGCAAGCTGAGAGGCGCTGCACTCCACTACCCCGACAATGAAGGCGACTTTATTGTTTTGGTAATGGCAAACAATACCTATGGATACGAGATTCAAAAGCATATCCTTCTGCTCGCCGTATTCCTCCTGCTGATAAGCTGCGGCCTCATCTATCTCCTCGGAAGAATTTATGCCAACCGTATTCTGCGTCCTTTGCAGCACATCCTCAAAGAGCTGAAACGCATTCGCGGAAACAATCTGAATGTACGGATGAAAACCTTCGATAACAAAGACGAACTGGACGAACTTATCAGAACCCTGAATGAAATGCTGGACAGGATAGATACCGCATTCCAGGCAGAAAAGTCATTCATCAGCAATGCCTCGCATGAACTGAATAACCCGCTCACCGCCATTCAAGGAGAATGTGAAATCAGCCTGCTCAAAGAACGTTCTGCTACGGAATACATAGACTCGCTGCAACGCATCTCCACAGAAAGCAAGCGCATCACCCAACTGATAAAACACCTGCTTTTCCTCTCCCGCCAGGATGAAGATATATTGCAAAACGCTAAGGAGAAGATAGACCTCGTTGTGCTCCTGCGCGACTTATGCCTGCAATATCCACAAGTGACATTCAACACGAATGAGACAGATGGAAGCGTCCATATCACAGCCAACTTCTATCTGCTGCGTATCGCACTGCAAAACATAATAGATAATGCCCGGAAGTACTCAAAAGAGCAGGTAGACGTCAGTTTAAGCATTCGTGAAGATTGCCCGGTCATTGAGGTAAAAGACTACGGGATCGGCATTCCGGAAGAAGAAATACATCATATCTTCCACTCCTTTTACCGGGCAAGCAACACCCGCGAGTATACAGGACAGGGAATCGGATTGAGCTTATCTATGAAGATATTATCAGTGTATGGTGGTAAGATAACAATCGATTCAGAAGTAAACTGCTACACCAAAGTAACGATGACTTTTCCACACATCCGAAAACAGAATTAAAATCCGCAAATCCGGCCTACTACCCCATATGCTTCCTGTATTACCTCTTGCGGATAACCGCAAATATCAAGAATGCGTATGGCATTGCGTTCTGTCACCGGGCCGGACTTCAGTTTGTAATCAAAAGACAGTACCCCGTCTTCTACACTTTCGCAGAAGTGATACAAGTCATATTCAGCTTTCAACAGGGAGGCAAGTTCAATGTCATGGGTAGAGATAAACACAAGGTTTCTTTGCACCACCAATGCCGAAAGCACTGCTTTGGCTATGGCAATCCGCTCAATTGTATTAGTCCCCTTAAACAATTCATCCAGCAGAAACAGATGGTTTCCTTCCCGGCTCAGATCAATCATCTCCTTAACGGTCTGTACTTCTTGCAGAAAGAAACTCTTTCCTTCCATTAAGCTATCTTCCATATGAATAGCAGAAGCCAACTTCAAATCCGGAGAAGAACAAAAATGATGTGCAAAACAAGTATGCAGCGCTCCTGCAGAAAGCAGATTCACTCCTATTGAACGGATAAAGCTCGTCTTTCCCGACATATTGGAGCCGGTAATCAATGCAGATTTACCATGGAGGGTAATGGTATTGGGAACACAGTTTTCTATCAGTGGATGGTAGATATCCTCTACTTGAAATGAAATCTCTTCAGGACAAGATTCTGGCAATGAATAGTAAGGTAACTTACTCCGAAACTCAGAAACAGAACATAAAACATCTATCAGCCCGAAAAAGCGGAATACCTGTTCCAACTTCTGCTGTTTACCCTGTAAAAGAAAAAAAGCACGGGATGCAGAGATTGCCTCGGTCAGAAAAAACATGTTAAACAACTCAGTGAATAAATAAACCATAAAAGCCAAATCGCTTTCAAGGCGGATACTCAGACGGAAAGAAGCTAAACGTTTCCTCAAAGGCATTAAGTCGGACAACACTTCCGTGATCTCTTTATTAATTGAGAGGCAGAGCGGCCGTTTCGTTAACTTCTCTGACTGCTTCAACAAATTCAATAATTGTGGCACAGAAAACAAATATGCCTGCATCTCTGTCTTTTTACGATAGTGCAACACAAGGTTTACAAGCAGCCCTGCCAACATTAACCAAAGAAACCCGACAGAAGAGGTGACGTATAATAATCCCAAAGAAAGTGCCGGGATGAATTGCAATACCCTCAGTAATAAGTAGAAAGAACGTGAACTGACCGGATGAGTGGCCGAGAACAACGAGGCAATCGAACAGGCATCCACATGATTCAGTTTTTTCAACTCATTTTGGATATCACGGCGCAAAACAGCATCAGCAGAAAGAGAATCGAGCATTTTCTCCTGACCCGCCACCTCTGACGTACGGTTATAGTGTAATACATCATATAAATACTGTCTGCCTACACAAGAAGAAGTATGGTCGGCAAACAGGAAAAAATCATCCAGATTCAAGTCTTCCCAGGTCCGTTCGGACAGTAAACTATTTGTGTCCGTCGTGGCTTTATACTCGTGATAAAGTGCAATGTCTGATAGTGTTTCTCTCATCCTACAAATATATAAAAAGAAAGGCATCCAAAGAATATCTTTGAATGCCTTTTTACTATGCGTACATAGCGTTTCCGCTTTTCGTCAGATTAATATCTGTCACGACCGCCACCGTAGCCACCGCCACGATTACCGCCACCGTAACCACCGCCACGATTGCCACCGCCGTTATAGCTGCGACGCGGAGCAGATTCTTCCTTAGGACGAGCTACAGATACAGCAAGCTTTCTGCCATCTATTTCTGCTTCGTTCAATGCTGAAATAGCCTTATTACCGGCTTCTTCATCTGCCATCTCCACGAAACCATAACCTTTAGAACGGCCAGTCTCTCTGTCAGAAATAACTCTCGCTGAGGCTACTTCTCCATACTCTGCAAACAACTCTGTTAAATCGGAATCGCTAATGTTATAGCTCAATCCTGCAATAAAAATGTTCATCGAAAAAAAATAATTAATTCTTAAATAATAAAATGATTTTGTTAGAGAAGTCTTGTTAAGGAGATAAATAACTCTGCAATAATATTGAGAAGGAACCGATCTTACTTATCAGAAATCTTTAAAACGTGGTAAATATAGACATTAAGTGGGGATTTAGAAAAAAAAAAGGCAATTTCTTTAAAAATAAATGCAAAAAAGGTGGGACGGTATTACAAATACAGCTCAAAAACAAAAAATTAAACCAGTCAGATACATCCATTCCCACTTCCTTAGAACAGTATTGTACTGATAATAAACACCTGTTTTCAGCTGAAATTTATTATTAAACTGATAAGTAACGCCTCCTCCTGTTCCCATTGTGTAAAGACTGCGCGGTGTGTGATACCTATCGGATATATAGTTGGTAGAAAGATAAAGCGAAAGCTTTTTTGTCAGTTTATAATCGGCTTCAGCTTCCGACCGGACACTGTATGCAGAGTAAGTTTCTACCGGCAAAGAAGCTGAAGAGAAATAATCTCCACGAACGGTTAATCGCCGGGAAGGTTTCCAAAGAGACAGGCTTCTAAGCTGATTCGTCTGTGAGAAACGCACCGGAGTCATGCCGGGAAGAGAAGGACGCGGCCAATGAGGAACAAAAGGTTTATCGGGACGTAGAATCTCAAAGTCCGGCAACTTGACAGCAGGCAGAGGAGATTTGAAAGTCCCCGGCTTACGCTCGCCGGGGACTGAAATCAAATCATCCAGATGAAGCCCTTCGAACGGGACTTCCTGCGCCACGAGAGTAACAGAACAGAATAGACATAGAATAGTATAGATGCAAATTTCCCTCATACGGCATCTGGTTTTATCCATTAGACGCTCACATGAGGGAAATGCTGCAAACAAATTAATTAAAAATTGATAATCGATTAAGACTGTGTAGTTATGAATGCATTTCACCACAGAGTAACACAGAGTTCCACAGAGTAGTATTTATCTGATGAAACGCAGATTAACACAAATGAACGCAGATTAAAAGACTGTATTTCTTTATCTTAGATTTGTTTCCCTTTGCGAAAATCTGCGATCATCTGCGTTTCAATAAAAATTTAAACTCTGTGGAACTCCGTGTTACTCTGTGGTGAATAATGTATTAAGATTACAACGACTTCTGATTCTTCTTTCTACGGCTGCGACGTCTCTGTAACTTCTTACGCTGATATCGCTGTATGCGTTTGTAGATCATCCATCCACTCATTACACCTACCACCACAAAGATAAGAATGGTAATACCCACTCCCAGATTGTCTCCTTTGATACGAGACCATATTTCAAGCACCTCTTTGGTCTTATCACCAAAGTCACGAATCATTGCACAACGTTCTACCACACTACGGTCCGGATATTGAATACGATTGATCTGAATACTATCTGCACCGGAACCAAAAAAATAGCTCAAGTCGGAATAATAAGTCAACGTCGTATCTATTTTTTCTTCCATAATCTCGGGAGAAGCAATAGAACTTACGTATCCACAGGCATCCATATTCCGAATAGCAATATCGGGACGACACATGAAATTAATAAAATAACTGGCAGCTTTCGGGTTGCGTGCATATTTCGGAATCACCCAACCATCATACCAAATGTTGCTACCTTCCTTTGGGACTACATAATCAAGGTCCACTCCCACTGCCTCAGCCTCTTCAATAGCCCACATGGCGTCACCACTCCACGTCATATTAATCCAGGCCTTATTTTTTGTCATCATCTCTTTTCCGAAATCAGCCTCCCAGCCGGCAATATTAGGCTTCATCGCTTTGAGGTATTTCTCTACTATTGCCATCGCTTCAGGAGAATAATCGTTCATCAGTTGTTCAACCGTTACTTTTCCTTCTTCCAACTCTTTAGCATGAGAGTAGATGATAGCTGTTCCGTATGCATCACGATAAGCATCTTTCATCAGAATTTTACCGGCATATTTCTTATCCCAAAGACACTCCCAAGTGTCTACCTCCTGCTCGGTAACAAAAGCCTTGTTATAAAGAATCCCTGCTGTACCCCACATGTAACAAACTGCATATTGGTTGGCAGGACGTCCCGGCTGGCTAAGTTTAGCTATCTGTTCACGGATATATGGAGAAACATTGTTCATATAATCGGGCGAATGAGCAAAAACAGTATCAATGGGCAACAGCAAATCTTTCCTTAGCATACGCTCAATGATATACTCCGAAGGACAAACGACATCAAAATCCTCGTGTCCTTTTTCAATCTTGGTAAGCATTATCTCATTGATATCAAACGTCTGATAAACAATGCGGATATCTTCTCCGGTCTGCTCCTTATAGTAAGCCTGAAAATCTTCTAATACACCCTCTCCGATATAATCAGCCCAATTGTATATCTTCAGTACCTTTCCGCGTGGCTCACCTGTGTTGTAACAACCGGTAAGTAGAAGTCCCGATAAAATAAATATAGATAGAATCTTCTTCATAAACAGTTCTTTTATAGTATACCCCCATTTCATCCTTCCATCACCGTTTTCCGTTACTCCCCGTGCGGGAAGTACCTGCTCTGCGATTAATGACAATCAATAACGCAAGAACTACCACGAAGATAATCGTAGAAAGCGGACGAAGTTCCGGCGTTAACCCTCCCTTACGGGCATCAGCATAAATATAAGTAGAAAGCGTCTCCAACCCCTCGTTACCAATGGTGAACACCGTTACTGCAAAATCATCAATTGAGAGCGTCAGTGCAAGCATGAAACCACTAATCATTCCCGGACGAATCTCCGGAATAATCACTTTACGTAATGCCTGCATCGGGGTAGCTCCCAAATCAAGAGCGGCTTCGTAAAGGTTCGGATTCATCTGTTTGAGGCGTGGTAACACACTAAGCACCACGTAAGGAGTACAAAATGTAATATGCGCCAGTACCACAGTTGTATAGCCCTGTGAGATACCTAATGAAACAAACAGCAGGAACAGAGATATACCAGTGATAATATCTCCGTTCAGAATAGGAATACTATTCACAAAACCGATAGTCTTACGGGCACGATTCTTTAAATTAAAGATGCCGATAGCTGTAACACTCCCTAACAAAGTAGAAGCTGTGGCTGCTATCAAAGCGATAGTGACCGTATTCATCAACGCATTCATCAACGAATGATGGGTTCCGGTTGTAAACAGAGAAGAGTAGAGTTTTGTTGAAAATCCGGTCCAGTTTCCCAAAACTTTGGCTTCGGTAAATGAATAGATCACTATAATCACAATCGGCGAATAAAGCAGTAACAGCAATATCCACAGATAGGTTTGAGCAAGAATCTTCTTTACCATAACCCACCTCCTTCGTTAGAATTGTCTTTATCATCCGTACTGAACAACGAGGTAGCAGCAATCAGCAACAACATAATAAGAGACAGGGCCGCACCATAGTTCCACATACTGTTGTTGATATTCTCCTGAATGGTAGTACCGAAAAGTTTTATATTGTTCATCGTCAGTAGCTCGGCAATGGCAAAAGTAGAAATAGTAGGCATAAACACCATCATAATACCACTCATCACTCCCGGCATAGACAGGGGCAGAACAGCTTTAAGAAACACCTGAACCGGATTGGCTCCCAAATCCTGTGCCGCTTCAATATAACTATGATCCATCTTCTGCAACGTATTGTAAATAGGATAAATCATGAAAGGAATAAAGTTGTACACCATACCGAAAATCAATGCTCCCTCTCCCAATGGCATACTGAAAAAATCGAATAAGGCAACAGTAGCAAGTGTACGCACCAGAATATTAACCCACATAGGAAGGATAAACAGCACTACCAAAGTTTTGGAACGGTTCAACTTGGCATTACTCAGAATCCAGGCTGCCGGATACCCCAAAAGGATACAAATAAGTGTTGTTATGATAGCTATCCCAATGGAATATACAAAAGTGTTGATCGCCTCATGGTGAGTAAAGAACTTCTCAAAGTTCTCTAATGTAAGATGCCCGCTGTCATCGGTAAATGCATAGACCACAATAAGAAGCAACGGAATAACAACGAATATCGCCGAAAAGATAATGTAAGGGAGGGTCCAACTCTTACGTGATGAAAAAAAGATTGATAACTTATTCACCTCTTTACTTTTAATTTCTAATTATTAATTATCCGGATTCCGTCTGGAGGGATAGTAATACCTACACGATCGCCATCATCCCATACGTCATTCGTATCTACAAAAACATTCTCGTCCCAATCCGACCACACTGTCAGATGATAGTGGTCTCCCTTGTAAAGGATAAATTTCACATCTCCCGTCAGCATACCATCTTCTTCATTATCCTGCAAAATGATTTTGTCGAAGTCTACTTCTACACGGACATCTGTACCGGCAGCAATATCAGAAACAGGAGCACACTCAAAGTTGCATCCGAGAAATTCTACATGCGTATCATCAACCAGTTTTCCTTCAAAAGTATTGCAGACACGCTCTTTTCTCATAATATGAATATCGAACGGTTTCACCAGTAATCCTACCTCAGCACCGACTTCAAAATGATGATAATCCTGCACCAGAAATTCATATCCATTGCAAAGTACCGTCATTTCATAATGTACTCCTTTGAATACAGAAGACTGCACTACTCCCACCAGCTGTGCCATATCAGACACAGGAAAGATGTATAAATCTTCCGGACGAATCACCACATCCACCGGCACATTCTCACCAAAACCTTCGTCCACACATTCGAACTCGGTTCCGCAAAAACGGACCAGCTTATCTTTCAGCATCGTTCCGTTCAGGATATTACTTTCACCTATAAAGTCAGCAACAAATGAGTTGATCGGTTCATTATATATATCAATCGGCGTACCAATCTGCTGGATCTTTCCTTCGCTCATCACCACAATAGTGTCACTCAGTGTCAATGCCTCTTCCTGATCATGCGTCACATACACAAATGTGATACCTAACCTCTTGTGCATTTCCTTCAACTCCATCTGCATGTCTTTGCGCATCTTGAGGTCAAGCGCTGCCAATGGTTCGTCAAGCAACAATACTTCCGGCTCATTGACAATGGCACGGGCAATAGCTACCCGTTGTTGTTGCCCACCCGAAAGCGAATCTACATCACGATATTCATAATCCGTCATACCCACCATCTTCAAAGCAGCTTTCACTTTCTTTTCAATCACCTGCTTTGGTGTCTTTTTCAGCTTCAAACCGAAAGCAATATTATCATACACATTCAGATGTGGGAAAAGAGCGTACTTTTGAAACACGGTATTCACCGGGCGCTTATGGGGCGGTGTCTGTGTTATTTCCTTACCAGATATCTTTATTTCACCCTCCGTAGCGGTCTGAAAACCAGCAATAAGACGCAACAATGTGGTTTTACCACAACCCGAAGGTCCGAGAATCGTCACGAATTCTCCCTTCTTCACGTTTAAGGTCACATTATCCAAAGCGGTCTTTTCGCCAAAGAACTTCGATACGGCATTAACCTCAATAATGGATTTGTTTTCTTGCATATTCATACTCAATTTGGGATGCAAAGGTACACATTTCTATGATTTCCTCCTACGTGTTAATCTAATATAACAGAGTTTTCCCATGATAAGACTGAAAAATAATCTATCTTTGCATAAATATTTATTCACTAATCTCACAAAAGCATGAAAAAGTTAACTTATTTGTTCGTTGCTGCAGCCGCTTTAGGCATGGTAGCATGTAACGGCAACAAACCCGGCTACGTTATCACCGGTACAGTAGAAGGAGCGGCAGACGGTGACACTGTATTTCTACAGGAAGTAGTAGGCAGACAACTTAGCAAACTGGATACTGCAATTATTACAAAAGGAACCTTTACCTTTGAAGGTGTGCAGGATTCTGCTGTCAACCGTTACATTACATCCGGTAAGGGTAACGAGGCTTTACTTATAGACTTCTTCCTTGAAAACGGTAAGATCAATATAGCACTGACCAGAGATAATGATTCGGCAACCGGTACAGCCAACAATGATGCATATCAGGAAATCCGTAACAAGATCAATGTGTTGAATCAGAAAGCAACTCCTCTTTATGAATCAATGAGAAGTGCCGATATAACCGATGAGCAGAAAGAAGCTAATATGAAGGAACTTGAAAAACTCGAAGAAGAGTTGGGACAAGTTTACAAAGAAGGTATCGAGAAGAATATCACAAACCCTGTCGGTATTCATCTGTTCAAAAGCAATTATTATAATATGACAACTGCTGAGAATGATGCTTTACTACAACAGATCCCGGCTCAATTCCAGAATGACGAAACAATCGTAAAGATCAAGGAAATGACCGAAAAGCAAAAGAAGACTGCCGTAGGGCAAAAATTCATTGACTTCGAAATGTTGACTCCCGACGGAAAACCTGTGAAATTGTCTGATTATGTAGGCAAAGGTAAAGTTGTTCTTATTGATTTCTGGGCAAGCTGGTGCGGTCCTTGTCGTCGCGAAATGCCTAATCTCGTAGATGCTTACGCTAAATATAAAGGTAAAAACTTTGAGATTGTTGGCGTATCACTCGACCAGAGTGCCGATGCATGGAAAGAATCTATCAAGAATCTGAAAATCACATGGCCACAGATGTCCGATCTGAAATACTGGGGTAGCGAAGGTGCACAACTGTATGCTGTAAACAGTATTCCTCATACCATTCTGATTGACGGTGAAGGTACAATCATCGCACGTGGACTCCACGGCGAAGGACTCCAAACCAAACTGGCTGAAGTACTGAAATAAAAAAGTATCGTGAGGGTGCGTCAATAAAGTAAATTAACCATCATTAAAACGCAGATTAACGCTAATTTACGCAAAGATTAAATTAAATCCGCGGTCATTTGTGTTAATCTGCGTTTCTAAAGTTACATATCGATAGCTTTCTCAGACTTTTGACACACCTTCATGTACAAACAATTAGCCCTTGCAATATTTTACTATTGCAAGGGCTATTTTTTTATAATACTTTATAGCTGTTTGTTACACAAACCAGCGTACGTAGCAGAAGTCCTGACGATGAGGAAGATCCGGGTTCTTTGGGAACATACGGTAAGATACCTTAAAACTTCCTGCATTAGACAAGCTGTGTTTTGCCTGGAATGTATACAGGTTGCCTTCCTTCTTGATAACACTGAACGGCTCTACCGAATAAACATGTTGCTTATCATCGGCAGTCGTATAAGTGGTCACTAACTCGAGTCCTACGGCATCATTCAAGCCTTTTTCATCGATTACGTAAGTGATTGTATACTCTTTTCCGCTTTCAATAGCTCCCTTCACAAGCTCTTCAGTCTTTTCGCAAGATACAATTTCAATTGAATCCCACTTCGCTACTACTTCCTCTTTCCATGCTGCTATCTCTTTCGCTTTGGCATTATCATTAGCAGACAACATCTGGAAACGTTTTGCTTCTTTGATATAGAACTTATTATAATAATCATCAAGCTGGCGCTTCATTGTATAGTGAGGAGCAATCTGAGCAATAGAGTTCTTTATAGTCTTCACCCAACCTTCAGAATATCCCTTCTTATTACGTGCATAATACAACGGCAGGATTTCTGTTTCAAGGATACTGTAAATAGTCGCAGCATCCAACTGGTCCTGATGATCCTGATTCTGGTAAGTACGTTTTTCTGTTAACGCCCAACCTGCACCTTCACGGTAACCTTCCAGCCACCATCCATCAAGTACAGAGAAGTTAACCACACCATTCATCAACGCTTTCTCACCGGATGTACCCGATGCTTCCAACGGACGAGTCGGAGTATTCAACCAAATATCAACTCCGGACACCAGACGGCGTGCTAACTGCATATCATAATTTTCGAGGAAGATAATCTTACCTAAGAATTCCGGACGGCGGGAGATCTCAATAATTCTCTTAATCAAACCTTGACCGGCACCATCATGCGGGTGAGCCTTACCTGTGAAAAGGAATTGTACTGGATAATCAGGATTGTTAACAATCTTAGCTAAACGTTCCAGGTCAGTAAACAACAGATGAGCACGTTTGTAGGTAGCAAAACGACGGCCGAAACCAATCAGTAATGCGTTAGGGTTGATCTTATCCATTAATGAAACAATACGTGAAGGATCACCCTGGTTCTTCAGCCATGTTTCACGGAACTGCTTGCGGATGTAATCCACCAGCTTGTTCTTCATGGTCATACGAGTCTTCCAGATTTCCTCATCGGATACATTGTAGATAGCTTCCCAAATCTTCGGGTTAGACTGATCATACAAAAAGTTTTCATTAAAATATTTAGCGTACAGTTGCTTCCACTCCGTAGCACTCCAAGTTGGGAAGTGAACACCATTAGTAACATAACCTACATGACTCTCTTCAGGGAAGTAACCTTTCCAGATAGAAGCAAACATCTCCTGAGAAACTTTTCCATGCAACCAGCTTACACCATTTACTTCCTGAGAAGTATTGCAAGCAAATACAGACATACAGAAACGCTCTCCCTTATCACCTGGATTGTTACGTCCAAGATCCATCAGATCATCCCAGCTGATGCCCATCATTGCAGGATATCCACCCATATATTTGCCAAAAAGACCTTCATCGAAGTAGTCATGTCCGGCAGGAACCGGAGTATGGACTGTATAAAGAGAAGAAGCACGAACCAACTCGATAGACTGGTCAAATGTCAGGCCAGTAGCCACATAATCACAGATACGCTGAACATTGATCAGTGCAGCATGTCCTTCGTTGCAATGATAGACGTCCTTCTTGATACCCAGAGCTTTCAATGTCAGGATACCACCGATACCCAACAGGATTTCCTGTTTCAAACGATTTTCCCAGTCACCACCATACAGCTGATGAGTAATAGGACGGTCAAATTCACTGTTCAGCTCATTATCCGTATCCAACAGATATAAAGAGATACGGCCCACATTCACGCGCCATACGTTAGCATGTACAAAGTAGTTCATATAAGGCACAGCTACTACCATCGGTTTACCGTCAGCATCAAGAACACGGTCGATAGGCAATTGCCCAAAGTTCTGCGCTTCGTAATTGGCAATCTGCTGTCCATCCATAGACAAAGACTGAGTAAAATAGCCATAACGATAAAGGAAACCTACTGCACAAAGGTCTACATTACTATCAGAGGCCTCTTTCAGATAGTCACCGGCAAGAACACCCAGACCACCGGAATATATTTTAAGAACGTGAGTCAAGCCATATTCCATACTGAAATAAGCTACTGACGGACGAGTAGTGTCCGGTTTCACATCCATATAATCTCTAAACTTGGAATACACATCATTCATGCGTCTCAAAATCACTTTGTCTTTAGACAAAGCTTCCAGTTTCTCATAACTCATACGTTCTAGAAGAAGCACCGGATTCTGACCAACCTCTTTCCAAAGAGCCGGATCCAGATCAGAGAACAATTCAGTAGCCTCATAATTCCAGGACCACCAAATGTTCCGAGCTATTTCAGATAGTTTTTCTAATTCTACCGGAACGCGGGATTTTACAGTTACCTCTTTCCAGTTCGGAGTGTTCACATTACTAACTTTAACTTTCATAATGTTTATGATTTACTTGTTGATGAATAAATTTAATTCAGCTGACGTTTCATTGCACTGCGTAAAGCAATGTCATAAGCCTCATAATAATATCTAATAAAGTGCTTCCACAACGCCTGTTCTGCGATTTCGGCTGCATGTTTGCGGATTTCCTTTACTTCATTTTCTGTTTTTCCTGAAAATAGAGAGATAGTATCTTTAATGCCATCGGCCACTTCGGAATAGTTGTAATCCGACCGATGTAATACTTCTACTCCATCATTAATGCCATGCTGATTTTTCAGGCTTTTCACCCAAAGGCCAAAACCGGCAAGGTCAGTTGTTATAGTAGGTACCCGGAAAGCAACACTTTCTAATGGCGTATATCCCCATGGTTCATAATAAGAAGGATAAACACTCAAATCCTGACCTAACAACAGATCATAATAGTCCTTATTTAATATACCATCTCTACCATTCAGGTAACATGGTACAAATATCACTTTCACTTTATCTTCCGGACGATTATTCATTCCCAGATATTTCAGCATATCAAGCACCTGATCATGTGTCATATTATGCAACCAGTGTGTTATAAAAGGTACTTCCAGCGGCGTATCAAACTTCTCTTTACTCTTCAGACGCGCTTGCAAGTCCTCCCGTGGATCTCCCACCCAACCAGGTACATTGACAAATGCTAATACCTCTCTCTTTAAATTCTTATCGCGATTAAGGCGATTCAATGACTCTAAAAAGACGTCGATACCTTTATTCTTAAATTCATAACGCCCACTGGTTCCGATAATTAACGTGTCATCACCCAAATTTGTTCCCATTAATTTGTTGGCAACATTCAGCATCGCCGAACGGGCACGTTTACGTTTACCTGTGAAAGTACTTCCTTTCGGTACAAAATCATCTTCAAAACCATTCATCAGCACTACATCTGCCGACTTTTCAAGCAACTCCTTACACTCATTGTTGGTTATTTCACTCACCGTCGTAAAACAATCCACATAGTGAGCAGTCTGCTTTTCAATAGAATGTTTCGATTGCATATTCAATTCTCCAGCCATTTGATCTCCGTTATAAGCAAACAGATAATCATATAGCGGCTTATTGTTACCTGCTATGGAACGTCCGATAGACGTTGCATGAGTTGTGAAAATAGTTGCAATTTCAGGTACAGCCATTTGCAAATAAAGTGCTCCGAGGCCTGTCATCCATTCGTGTGCCTGATAAACTACTTTATCATTCTCCGTCAGATTATAGCGATAGAAGCTTTCTACTACCCTTCCGGCAGCATACGAAAACATAGAAGCTTCATCATAATCGCCATAAGCATGCAACGAATCTACTTGAAAACGATTCCACATTTCTGTATATATATCATCCTTCTTTTCAAAGAAGGGCTGAAAATCGACTAAAATAACAATGGGCTCACCCGGAATATTCCAACGTCCGACACGAACAGAAAGGTTATCTTTTTCACGTGCATACTCTTTCCATGCAGCACAAAGATTATCGGATTCAATAAACAAGGGATTATCCTTGCCTTGCCATACATCCGGGCCAATAAAGAACAATTTATCACGAAAAGCGGTTTGCAATGTGTTCGCCCTTGTAGACAGAACAGTGTAGATCCCTCCTACTTTATTGCATACCTCCCAGCTGGCTTCGAAGATATAATCGGGGGTTAATAAATCTTTTACCATACAATTGTTTAGAACTCTTTTTTATTACGTGGGTGCAAAAATACGCATTATTTATTGAAAAATAATGCTTTATGCAGAAAATATAAGCTAACGAAAGGCAACAAACGTTTGCAAAGTCCTATAAGAAGTTGCTTGAAAGGAGGAAAAAGCGATATATCTCATTTCAATGCTGACTTCTGTTTTTAAAGTATAACTTTTGAGATAAGTAATGTTTCAGAATTTAGATTCAAATAATATGTTAAGTAGTACTTCAAGTTTAGTTCATACTATGTGACAGCGTTTTATTGAAACGCAAATGATCGCAGATTTT
>ERZ833963.857-NODE-857-length-42348-cov-19.508287_pt1 | contig 42348 bp, 36 predicted proteins | sample MGYA00519693_ERZ833963 | MGnify/ENA primary metagenome ERZ833963 (study PRJEB31850, sample SAMEA3708748) | human gut metagenome | biome: human gut; feature: human-associated habitat; material: faeces | place: China | collected 2014 ...
TGAACATGCTGCTTATAACGGAAATTGTATCCGGAGCCGCTTCTATGAAATAAATGCCTTCGTTTTCCTTTTTCCATTGTGTCAATGAGATGAAAGACACATCCGGTCCGAGAGTCTGTGTAGTACGTTCCCGTATTTGAGTGAGACCATATTTGTCCGGATCATCCCATAAAGGGGAGGAAACATTTCTGTCAAAGAGATACCCGTCAAGAGTCGTGATTGCAAGTAATTGGAGCTTTGCCATAATTAAACTGCTTTTAATAGCTTGCAGCCATGAAAAAACGTGGGAATCAAGCTACATCTAACACGAGGCTCTGGTAAGCCCAAAACAGAGTATAACATGATCCCACGCTATGACAAACGCATAGCATAAGTACCACGCAATAGTCTCTGTTTTTTTGAATTTACCAGATTCCTGTTAGAAACATTTGCGAAACTTATGTCTATATATAACCGGAAAGGCAAATATTGCCTTTACCGCTTAAATCTTTATTTCGTTCCAAAGATACTCATATTTCTGATTTCTCCGAAAGTTTGCATCATAAAAAGGAAAACGATCAGCAACAGACCACATGGATGGGCGTCGGATTTCACGACTCCCCCCCCTAAACCGGACGATAGAATAAAAGCCACTGTGACAAAGACTGACTATTCATGACTATTCATGACAGGGGTGTTTAAGTGGTTGATTTACAAACTATCTTGCATCGGTTTTATCAATTTAATAAATAATTCATATGGAACTGACTATTATTGAAACGAGTGCCTATCTGGAATTGAGAAGGTTACTGAACACGCTGTCCGTACAAGTGCAGGACTTTCAGAAAAAGGTCTCACCGCCTACACCGGACAAATGGATGGACGCACAGGAAGTGTGCATCGCTCTAAACATCTCAAAAAGATGCCTGCAAAATTACCGGGATAAGGGACTGGTCCCTTATTCAAATATCGGAGGGAAGTTTTTCTATAAGGAGATGGATATCCAACAGATTCTGGAAGAAGGCCTAATACCAACCCGTAAAACGAAATAAGATGGCAGAAATTATCACAAAGGATTCGGATGAGTTCAAGGAACTGACCGGATGGATCAAGAAGACAGGAAAAGCAGTAGAAAATGCAACGGTTCGGATACGACCGACAATTGCAGATGAACATTATTTAAAAGGTGATGATGTATGCAAGAAGCTGCATATATCCCGACGTACCTTGCAGACGCTCCGGGATGAAAAGGCAATCCCTTATACCTCTATCGGTGGAACGTTGCTCTATCCCGAAAGTGGATTGTATGAGGTATTGAAGAAGAGCTACAGAGATTTCAGACACTTCATGAAATAGTGCTTGAGAAAGAAGGAACATTCTCCGATACAACGAGAGAATGCTCCTTTGCTTTTTTTAGACAACAAGTTTATACGCATCGCCTATCTTTTCACAGATTTTGTCCGTATCTTCCGCAATCTTCGGATTGATAAGTTCGGCATAGACCTGCGTTGAAAGGATAGACTTGTGCCCTAACACCTTTTGTAATGTCTCCAGAGGCATCCCTTTCAAAAGGGCCAAAGTTGCAAAGGTATGTCTCCCAACGTGCGGCGTCACTTCAACGCTACAATCGCATTTCTTACCGATAATCCTTAAACTGTCATACATGCTGCTCAGATCACCTACAGGAAAAACACGGTTGGGAGATATTTTCTTGTCATCAACCCCTCTGTATTTTTCAATCAGTTCAATGGCTATAGGCAATAATTTCACCACGTATGCCACTCCGGTTTTGACACGGTTTCCCATCAACCAGGTGCCTCCGTCGGAATCCGTATGGATGTTTTTATAAGTGATTTCTTTCAAATCGACATAGGCAAGCCCTGTGAAACACATGAAAACGAACATGTCACGGATGGCCTGCTGACGCTTGTAACTCAACCGGACATGAATGATTTTCTGCAAATCCTCTTCCGAGAGGAACGGGCGTTTCTTGTATTCCGGTATACATGAAAACTCTGCAAAAGGATGGATTCTGAGCCAACCTTTCCGAATAGCAATATGCATCAGCCATTTCATGGTATTGATCCGTTCAAAAGCGGTGGACTTTGCTATTGAACGGTCTGCCAACATCCAATTATAAAAATCCTCGATGAACCTGTTGTCCAGTTCCTCGATATTGATGTCATCCAGCCCTTTCTTGTGCTTGAGAAACAAAACCAGACTGCGATACTCATATACCAGACCGTCATAAGTACTCTGTGCCTTACTCTTCCCGATTTTGATTTTATATTCATCCAGCTGTTCCCGGAATACACCCAACAACGTATGAATACCATCGCCGAAACCGACGTAACGGCTATAAACCTTTTTTGCCGTCACAAAACTTTCATGGTCACAGATATACTGGTAATGCCCGGCTATCTGCGCCTTGATATTATCAAGATACTGGTTTAACAAACGCGCCTCCGTAGATTTACCGTTGGCGCAGTTTGCTTTGGCATCCCACAAGGCTATCGAAACTTCTTTCTTACAACTGAAACTGACAGCCTGACCGTTGACAGTGATACGTCCCATAATGGGTACTCTACCGTTTTTTACCGATTGATTCTTGGTATAAAACAAAACTTTAAAGGTACTTCTCATAACTCATTTTTTTAGATTACAAATTTAATTATTATTGAGCTATTCGAAGTCATGCAAAGTTATGCAAACGATTGAAATAAAGCCGCTTATATAGCCTTTTTGAGGCACTCTGAATAAGTAACGATATAGTAACGGAAATTCCAGCCAAGTATGCTCGATGCAGCTCCGATGTCCGCAACTAATGAATCATTGCTTTTACATAACTGCCACGTTACCAACGAACTTGCGCTTAATCAGCTTGCCTAAAAAAATACCCACTGTTCATCCAAAAAATCAGTTATTTCACCCGCGAATGGGGAGATAATGTGGACGACTGGAACTCTCATAACTCATCGAGCCGGGTCAACCGCAGCTGGGGAGAAGTGCCTATGCTGATTCAGGCACAGGGATATGCTAAGAATGATTATCGGCTTACAAGTTATGATATACTGTACAGGACTCCCAGACAACATATAGGCGGTTGCCTCTGGCACTCCTTCGACCACCAGAGAGGCTATCATCCCGATCCGTTCTACGGGGGAATCATGGATGCTTTCCGGCAACCCAAGCTATCTTATTATATGTTCTGTTCCCAGCGTCCTGCCGAACCCAACAAAGAACTGATAGCCGATAACGGACCGATGGTTTACATCGCCAATGCGATGACTCCTTTCTCTCCGAAAGATGTGACAGTATATAGCAACTGCGATGAAGTTCGCCTTACCTATTGTAAGGGAGGCAAGCAATATACTTACCATAAGCCGGCGAATGAAGCCGGAATGCCTTCACCGGTTATCATGTTCAAGGATGTCTTTGATGTCATGCACGACAAAAAGTTGGCACGACAAAACAAACAGGCGGATTCTTATCTCCTGGCGGAAGGAATAATGAACGGAAAGGTGGTTGTGACACATAAAGTAACGCCTGCCCGTCGTCCCGTGAAATTATTGCTTTGGGCGGACGATGAGAAAGTACAGATGAAAGCGGACGGTTCGGACATAGTGACAATCATAGCCGCCATCGCAGATGAAAACGGGAATATCAAACGTTTGAATAACTACGAAGTCAAATTTGAGATTGAAGGACAGGGGCAGCTCGTTGCCGATGAAGCGACATTTACCAATCCCCGTCCGGTACTTTGGGGAACTGCCCCGGTGCTGGTAAGGTCTACCACTACACCCGGAGAAATCAAGATTCGCGCATCGGTGGTATGGCAAGGCAAACAGACTCCCGTTCCGGCAGAATTGATTATTTCCACTTTTCCTTCAGAGCATACTCTGATAGCGGACAAAGAGGAACTGGCACAAGCCCAATCAACAGACGGGCGTAACAACGAAAAAGCAATTACTGTCTCTTCTGATTGTGAAAAGCGTGTCCTTGATCTGCAACAGGAATTAAGCCGCCTGAAACTAAAAGAGGTAGAAAAACAGCAGAGTGACTTTGAATAATCACCCCGGCTTGCTGTGGATAGAATAAACACATATTTATTTCAATTTTAAATTATAATCATATGAACAGAGTATTGTATACTTCATTCTTGTTAGGAGCCGGGCTCACCTGTATAAAGGCCCAGACAAATACTCCTCCTAACATTGTATTGATTTTATGTGACGACATGGGCTTTTCCGACCTGGGTTGTTACGGAAGTGAAATCCAGACCCCAAACATCGACAGTCTTGCAGAAAACGGTGTTCGCTTCAGCCTGTTCAAGAATACAGGAAGAAGTTGCCCCAGCCGTGCTGCTTTGCTGACAGGGCACTACCAGCATGAGGCGGGCATGGGATGGATGACGGCAGTAGATGAACATCGCCCCGGATACAGAGGACAGATTACGAAAAACATCCCTACTATTGCCGAAGTGATGAAGGCGAATGGTTACAGCACTTATATGAGCGGCAAATGGCACGTTACAGTAGATGGAGCTTTTGATGCTCCTAACGGCAGCTATCCGGCCCAGAGAGGTTTTGACAAATATTACGGTTGCCTGAGCGGAGGAGGGAATTATTATAAACCGACTCCCGTATACAGTAATCTGACCCGAATTACCGAATTCCCCGATGATTATTATTACACCACTGCCATCACCGATTCGGCAGTAAGTTTTGTCAAACAGCATCCTGCAGGCAGACCGATGTTTATGTACGTGGCTCATTATGCTCCTCACTTGCCTCTTCAGGCTCCTGCTGATCGCGTGGGTAAATGCATAAATCGGTATAAGGTGGGATATGACGTGCTGCGCAAGCAGCGTTTCGACAGATTAAAGAAGTTGAAGTTCATTCCGGACGAAATGGATTATCCCGTCTTCCAAAAAGAGTTTGGTGGAAAACGTCCTTCTTGGGAAACACTCACACGAAAACAACAGGAACAATGGATTACCGATATGGCTACTTATGCTGCTATGATTGAAATCGTGGATAGCGGAATTGGTGAATTGGTGGAAACAATCAGGCAAAAAGGGATGCTGGATAATACCGTATTTATCTTTTTAAGTGATAATGGCGCAACAAAAGAAGGCGGATATTTGGGACAGCTTATGGCTGACTTGAGTAACACCCCTTATAGAAGTTATAAGTCACAATGTTTTCAGGGAGGTACAAGTACACCTTTTATCTTATCCTATGGAGATGCTGAAAAAAATAAGATGAAAGGTCAGATTTGCAGACAACCGGCTCATATTATTGATATACTGCCTACTTGTATAGATCTTGCCACAGCCACTTACCCTTCGGATTTCAAAGATAATTTGCCAGGTAAAAGCTTACTTCCTTCAATCAATGGGAAAAAAATAAAGCCCAGAGAATTATACTTTGAACACCAAAGTTCCTGCGCTATTATTTCCGATCATTGGAAACTGGTACGTGGCAGCCAGAATGAACCATGGGAACTAATTGATTTAAAGACGGATCCATTTGAAACAAAAGATCTGTCCGCTCAATATCCGAAAGAAGTGAAAAAGCTGGAGGCTAAGTGGAATAAATGGGCGGAACGCTCTAATGTGTTTCCACTTGAAGATAAACCCTGGTCTGAAAGAATCAAATACTATATAGAGCGAAACCCGGATCAAAGCGGAAGAGAAGCGAAATAGTAAATGTTCCATGTTTTAATAGGAGCTGTATATATCCGGGGCTGTGTCAAAACTCTTTTTACCACAGATTACACAGATTATCACAGAATAAGAATGTTGATAATCAATAACTTAAAAATCACTCTATGTTACTCTGTGTCCTCTGTGGTGAGTTTCGACACACCCTCTTTTAGTTCATCTGTATCGTTGAACAATGGGCTTTAGGTATACAAAAAATTCGTTGCGCTTAAGTGATATCAACTTTAACCTATTTGAAGTTCTTGCTATTCATTGTTTTGTGGTATGATAAATCGGGGATATCCTCAGATGTTCATTTTCTTTTTGCACTTTTACCGATAATTGAATCCGCAGCTATGCATCCTTGCGAACGGCTGTCAATTGAGCCACTTCTGTAATCCCCTGCAACGAAGTAGCTGCCCGCCGGAACAACAATCGCAGACGTGGTAGCCGTTGTCGAATCTATGGGTACAACGCTTTTACAGGTGTTTACCTTTATGTCGTTGGGCAGACGTTCGCAATACTCTTCACATTCATCATCTTCATAGAAAAGCTTTCGTATAAATTCCCATTCGCACTTCTTGCCGTTAATGATACATTGCTGATCCTGAAAACGGATAGTGTCACCAGGAAGTCCGACAATTCGTTTAAATGCCCTCTCCTGAAAGCCGGGTATATATGCATAATATGCGATCACATCTCCATAAGTCAGGGAGTCTACCGGAATAAGACTAACCACTTCACCAACTTGATAGTTCGGATACATTCCGGTACTACCCAATTCAACTTTTTGACTACATGCTACCAATATCAATGGTACGACAAGTGAATACAATCGCTTTCTCATAAGTTCAACTTTTATTTATTCAGGAATTCGTCATGATTTAGATAATATTCAATAGCTTTTATGTAATCTTTATATAATGTTTTAAGATTTAATTTGTATTGAAAATTCAATATTCCTTCGAATGTTTCAACATCGACCAACGAACGTATATCCAAATTGGATGCCTGTTTCGTAAGCAAATATAACGATTGTTTTTTATGGCATAGTAGAATATGCCAAATAGTTTGGACTATTGCGTTTTTTTCAAATGATTCTGATTCTTTCTGTTGTGTTGCAATGTTCCGGGCATAAATTGGAAGCTGGTGTTATTCCCAAAACTGTGTTCTCTGCAATAAAATACAGAGAACCTCCGCATAATCCCGCAAGGAAAAGAAGTAATTCATCCTTCGGGCAATTAGCCCAAAGTTTTCCGTGTGATATTATCCATATACATGAATAAGCTAAAATAAAACGGCATAATAGAATCTCTACCAGTGGTAATCTTTCATTGATTAATACTTTGGCAGAGACAAAAATGGTACCCTGTATAACAACCGTCAGTAAAGAGATAATAGGGTATAGTATATTCTTATTTTTATACATTTTATCTGATCAGGCTTAAACAGCCGGTTACTTTATTTATAATTTTCTTCTCGGCACAAATTCCAATGCCAATGTAGTGCAGGTCTGCTTCATTGGCACTATACATTTCCCGTTCGTATTCATCATAAGTTTTAGATTGTTGAGCAATAGTAGAAAAATCGACTAATACCAGCTCTTCTATTTTTAAAGAATTGAATAGCTTACGGATTTCTTTTATCTTTTCTTGCGAAGCTCCAAGTATAGGAATTGGGAGTTGGGTTATGCCTAAATGTTTTTCGCCTTGTTTATCGTATACATCATGACTCACAATGTTATTGACTTTACATTCAAGTGTCATGGACAAGACACTGGCAATGTTAGCTACTATGCCCGTAGGTTGGGCGTTATCAATCACTAAAACACATTTGTGTGTGGAACTTGAAAGATTCTTTGTTTCCATATATTTATATTGCTTTTGTGCTTGCAAAGTTATCTATAATGGATTATTTTCCTATATGTCGGTTTAAAATACGATATTATTCCTATATTTGCTTGTTTTTCTATTCTATTTTCCTGAAAAGGAGAACTTAAACCATTTAAAATAGGAAAAAAGACTATGGGGCAATTAGACAAAACCGACATTGAAATACTTCAGGTATTACAGAAAGACGCTAAGGTAAACACTAAGGAGCTTTCCGAGAAGCTTCATATTTCCAAAACTCCGATATACGAACGCATCAAACGGCTGGAAAATGATGGCTATATAAAAGGGTATGTTGCTTTGGTAGATAATAAGAAGATAGGACTGCCGTTAATTGTCTTTTGTAATGTCTCTCTGGCAGTTCATGATGACGAACATATTAAACGTTTTCAAGAAGAGATAAAGAATATAGATGAAATCATGGAATGTTATTCTACCGGTGGTATTTACGACTTCTTCATTAAAGTAGTTTTAAAAGATTTGGATGCTTATAATCAATTTGTTTTTGAGAAACTGACTAAGGTACACGGTATCATTAAAATGCAGAGCTCATTTGTTTTGAGTGAAATTAAACATACAACCGTATTAAATATCGATAAATGATTTATAAGGGGGGACTAACTATAAAATAAGAATTTTCCACCTAAGATTTGAATATCCAATGTACGGTTCTGCAGTGCCTTTCTTAGTGAGACGCTGTGATAATCGATTTTACGGAGGGAGTAATGCTTTCCAATTCAGGAAGATATTTTCATCTTCGTTGAAAGGAGGAAGCAAAATTTTGATAGAGTCATCCATCACGGATGTCGGATATTTCTTTTCAAGCTTTTTTATAATTGTTTTTTTTACTCGGGCTATGGCATAACTCTCTTCAGGCTGCACTCCAAAGAGTTTTCTTACTTCGATTTCCGGGAAGAGCATACATAACAAGAAAGCCGACCATTCATAAGTATACCAGTAGCCGTTGACGTAGTTCAGATAAATGCCATTTCTGTTATTTTGTTCCCGTCGCAATACAAATTCTATTTTTTCCATTTTTCGGGTCAGGACTTCTTATTCTGCAATTTTTTCTCTGAATTCACTTGGAGTGATTCCAAGCTTTTTTTTGCAATAGGTGGTGAAATGTGAGGGTGAGGCAAAGTGAAAAGTTCGGGCTATCTCACTGATGGGGATATCGCGATTGGCTAATTGTCCTTTGATGTGGCGTGTTTTTTGGGTGAGAATCCAATTATAGGGAGTATCATGAAAACAACTTTTAAATTTACGGTTGAAAGAGCGCTCGGAGCAATGATATAGTTGTGCAAACTGTTTGATGTTTCGTACTTGTCTGTAATTTGCGAGTACGAAACTCTTGAAGTTTAGATCTCGTCCTAAGATAGGCATTAGGAAATGTGCCATTTCTGTCTGGTTGTAGAATGTTCCGAATGCCATGAATACCTCTTTTTGTTTTAATTCGTGTATATGGCTACACTGAACTTTCTGTTTTAGATAGAAGCAAATACTGTCCAACACATGTCGCAATGGAGGATAGATAGGTAAGGAGTATAAATAAGTATTTTCGTATTCAGAGTGAATGGTAAGTGATTCGATAGACGTCTTATTATAAAGATTTATCTGGTTATCAAAGAATAGCAATACAAATTCTGTCTCTGTCATGCTCTTGCTTTTATTCGGGTCGTTTTGGGGAAAGAGAATCATGTTTCCTTCAGCAACGTGTTGATTGTGGAACTCACTGCAAGATGTCAGGAGTTCTCCTTTTAAAAGAAATAAAATGCACGAGTGATGATGATTATCTACTTTAAAATCGCCTCCTGAGAAGAGTCTTTGGTGAATAAAGCATATGTTGTAATCAGATACATAATTGAGGCAAGTGGTGTGTCGTTTTATATGTAATAATTTCATAGTCAAGCTATTTCTTATTTTAATAATTATATAAGAACAAAAAAGGAAAGCGGGAAGTTTTATATTAAAAAGACACAATGTTTTATAATCGTGCCATCTTTTTTCTTTTTGGTTTTTTATAGTTATATCTGCATTTTGCTTTCATTTTTTATCTATTTTTGCCATTTGCATAGATTATATACCAAAAGGGCTTTGATACCATGATACAAACAATACAAGTGCAAGGAACAGAAAAACGCTTATACCAACTTATAGCTCCGTTAGTGATGAATCCGGATGTTTTGAGTGCAAATAATAATTATCCTTTTAAAACGACTGAACACTATGTGTGGTTCATTGCTGTAGATAAAAAGTCTGTTGTTGGCTTCATGCCGGTAGAGCGGAGGAGAAGCGGTTGTGTTATCAATAACTATTATGTCTGTGATGATAACCGTGAAACACTCTCTTTATTAATTACTACCACCTTGGGGGCAATCGGCTCGGAAGTACGGTTGTGTGCCGTTGTCATGGTCGAGCATCAGGCAGTGTTTGAAAAACATGGGTTTATAGTAGAGAAGGCATGGAAACGTTATGTAAAAATGCAAAAAGATGAATGATGATTAAAACAGCAACTACCCCTAAAAATGTATATGAGTTAGCGCAGGAACGTTTGCGTATCATTTTCAATGAGTTTGATAATGTCTATCTTTCCTTTTCGGGAGGTAAAGACAGCGGGGTGTTATTGAGTTTATGTATTGATTATATCCGTAAGAATAACCTGAAAATAAAACTCGGGGTTTTCCATATGGATTATGAGATACAATATAAAATGACAATCGATTACATTGCCCGTATGTTGGAGGACAATAAGGATATTCTGGAAGTATATCGTGTCTGTGTACCGTTCCGGGTAGCAACCTGTACATCCATGTATCAGTCTTTCTGGCGTCCGTGGGAGGACAGCAAAAAGGAATTGTGGGTACGTCCGATGCCTGAGAATGCCATGACGAAGGAAGACTTTCCTTTTTATAATATACAGATGTGGGACTATGAGTTCCAGATGCGTTTTGCCTCTTGGCTGCATACTAAAAAGGATGCCGTGCGTACTTGTTGCCTGATTGGTATCCGTACACAAGAAAGTTTCAACCGTTGGCGTTGTATCTATCTCAATCGTAAATATCAGATGTATCATCGCTATCGATGGACCTCAAAGGTGGGAAACGACATCTTTAATGCATACCCTATATATGACTGGAAGACAACGGACGTATGGACAGCTAACGGGAAATTTAAGTGGGATTACAATAAACTATATGATTATTATTACTGGGCAGGGGTTAATCTGGAGCGTCAGCGTGTAGCCAGTCCGTTCATAGGTGAGGCGCAAGAGAGCCTGGCACTTTATCGTGCTATTGATCCGAATACATGGGGGAAAATGATAGGCCGTGTCAATGGGGTCAATTTTACGAGTATGTATGGAGGAACTCATGCGATGGGATGGCAGTCCATCAAACTTCCGGAAGGATATACCTGGCGGGAATTTATGTATTTCCTGCTTTCCACTTTACCCGATCGAACCCGAAACGGATATCTTCGTAAGTTGCAGGTCAGCGTTCAGTTTTGGCGTACAAAAGGAGGATGTCTGAGTGACGAAACAATTCGTAGACTGAATGCGGCAAAAGTGCCTATTATCGTTATGGATAGCTCCAACTATAAAACGAACAAGAAACCGGTTCGTATGGAATATCAGGATGATGTCGATATTCCGGAATTCAGGGAAATTCCCACTTACAAGCGTATGTGTATCTGTATCTTGAAAAATGATCATGCTTGCAAGTATATGGGATTCTCTCCGACGAAAGAGGAGATGAGTAAACGAAATCAAGTAATCGAACAATATAAAAACATATTGCAATGAGTATAAAGAAAAGTCCGGTATATAATGTAATTGCGGTTCCGGTTGAAAAAGTACAGGCCAATGATTACAATCCCAATATAGTGGCTCCTCCGGAAATGAAGCTCCTTGAACTTTCTATCTGGGAGGATGGGTTCACTATGCCTTGCGTTTGTTATTATGATAAGGAGAAGGATATTTATATCCTTGTCGATGGTTTCCATCGTTATTCTGTGCTGAAGACCTCCAAACGTATCTTTCAGAGAGAAAATGGGATGTTGCCTGTAGTGGTGATCGACAAAGATCTTTCCAATCGTATGAGTTCCACTATCCGCCATAATCGTGCCCGGGGTACACACAATATAGAATTGATGTGTCACATTGTTGCCGAACTGGATAAAGCAGGCATGTCCGACCAATGGATAATGAAGAATATTGGTATGGATCGGGATGAGTTGTTGCGCTTAAAGCAAATATCGGGTTTGGCTGATCTGTTTGCCAACCGCGACTTTAGTATTCCTGAAGAGGACCAGCCGGGAAATGTCGATAAGAAGCCTGCCCGTTAAATTAATCTTGCAGGCATAGATTTTACAAGCATATATCCCATCGTTGACGGGCATATTCTGTATAGAATCTATGCCTGTTTTTTTGCCCCTTCTTTTTGCCCGGATCGCAACATACTGCTGTTTTGTTTGCGGAAAGCGAAACTACGCAGAACTTTCCCCTCCCTTTTTTACATTTAGCAACTTCATTTCATTAAAGCCTCATTATTAGAATTTTTATTATTCTTTTTTCTTCTATAAGAGAAATGAATACAATTCCCGGAATGATACAATTCCGCGATATTTGTCATGTTCATTTTGAGCAAGTTTTTTAGTCAGTATATATAATAGAAGAAACGAGTATGAAAAAGCTAATTCTGTTTGGAGCCGCAATATCGATTTCAGTAGCTATAAGTGCACAGCATGTCGCTCTGAAAAACAACCTTCTGTATGATGCTACCACTACACCGAATCTGGCATTGGAGATAGGGCTGGGCAAGAAAACCACACTCGATCTGTATGGCGGTTACAATCCGTTTACGTTGGGGGGGAACAAGCGTTTCAAGCATTGGCTGGTACAGCCGGAATTTCGTTACTGGACCTGCGAACGTTTCAATGGAACCTTTTGGGGACTACACCTGCATGGGGGTGAATTTAGCGTGGCCGGTATCCATTTGCCTTTTAAGATGTTTCCTTCACTCAAAGATCATCGTTATGAAGGGTATTTCTATGGAGGAGGCGTCAGTGTGGGACATCAGTGGGTGCTGAGTAAGCGTTGGAGCTTGGAAGCCTCGGTCGGAGTGGGATATGCTCATTGGGTATACGATAAATATCGTTGTGTGAACTGTAGCCCTAAAATAAAGAGTGGACATAAAAATTATGTAGGTCCTACTAAAGCAGCTGTCTCTTTAGTCTATTTTATTCGCTAAGTTGAATTTTTTAAAAATGAAAGATATGAAAAGGTTTTATTTTCTGATATTGGGTTTTGTTCTTTATAGCATGGGCATTCAAGCGCAAAATACTTATCAAGGTCATATCGTTTTTGGACAGCATCATGTAGTCCGGAAGGGAGGGGAGTTGAATCTGGATGTATCCCTTGATTTGGAAACCGTGAAGTTGGGTAGTCAGCAAATGGTTGTACTTACACCGATTCTGCAATCTGCCGGAGGCGGGGAACAGAAACAGTTTGCTCCTGTAGTGATTGCCGGACCCAAGCGATATCGGGCCCTGAAACGAGCTTTGGCTTTTGGCTCTGCTGATTTTGATACGCTTCCTATGCTTGTCGAAAAACGGAAAAACGGAATGCCCCAGGTGGTGGATATCCATCTCAGGTTACCATATGATGAATGGATGCGGCAGTCAAGATTTGTTTTCCATGAAAAAGTGACCGGTTGTGCCGATTGTGCTGTCGGGCGGGATGAGCATATTGTCATGACATCGGTATTTGACGAGGTGTTTACGCCCCGGTATGAATTGAGCTATGTAACTCCACCGGTGGAACCGTTGAAGCAACGTAGCGAGACTTATACGGCCCGTCTGAATTTCGAAGTAGATAAACACGTTTTGTTACGCAATTATAAGAATAATGCCAATGTACTTGCTGAAGTAGATCGGATTGTCCATGAGATACATAATGACTCCAACCTGACTGTAACGGAATTTAAGGTTACAGGCTATGCATCACCTGAGGGCAATTACAATCGTAACATGAAGTTGTCGGAAAATCGGGCATTGGCGTTGGTCGGTTATTTGCGGAATCGTGGGGGAGTTGACAGGTCTTTGTTAACCGTTGATTGGAAGGGAGAAGACTGGACAGGTCTGCGTAATGAAGTCGCAGCTTCTCGCCTGAATGATAAAGAGGTTATACTCGCTCTTATCGATGGGGAGACTGATATTACCCGGCGAAAGAATCGGTTGCAGGCTTTGAATGGGGGCATTACCTACCGAATGCTATTGCAAGACTATTATCCGCCTTTGCGTCGTAACGAATATACCATTGCCTATGTGGCACGTGCTTTCAATGTAGATGAAGCAAAAGAACTGATTAAAACAAAACCCTGGTATCTCAGTCTGAATGAGATGTTTCTTGTAGCCGATACCTATCCCAAGGATAGCAAGGAGTTTAAAGAAGTGTTCGACATAGCTGCTCGTATTTATCCCGATGATCCGATAGCACAGCTTAATACGGCGGCACTCGAATTGGAGAAGGGTGCTGTAGATGCTGCTATTATTCGTCTGCAAAAGCTGGATATGCCCGAAGCGTGGAATAATTTAGGAGTGGCTTACCTGATGAAACAGGAATATGAGAAAGGAGGAGAATATCTGGAGAAAGCAATAAATGCCGGTATACAAACGGCAGTATACAATATGGGGCAGTTAGCGGCTTGGCTAAAAACCCAGGAATGACCAATAAATGTATTTATTAATTAAACAATTGTAGAACTATGAAAGTAGAATGGAAAAAACTAATGTTCGGCCTCGCAATCGGAGCCGGAATGATGATGATGGTATCTTGTAGCGATGAAGAGAATTTTGACCCTGGCGGCAGTCCCGGTAAAGAAGTGCCGGAACCAACGGAGAAAGCGTTTCTCTCCATGCGCTTATCTACCGGTTCGTTGGCCGGTACCCGGGTGGCAGTCGACCCGACAACCTCGGGACGTACAGAAGAACAGGTGGTAAATCATGTACGCATGGTGCTGTATGAAACCAAGAATAATACGGTGCGATACTCTTGGGACCTGAATGTATCTACTGATGGAGTGAATGAATTTACCGGAGGAGATGTAGTCAGAGGAGAAGACGTGCCTTCGGCTACTCCTACAGTGAGCCGTTTTGTGACGGTGGGGCGTGAAGTGGTGAAGCAGGACTATGAATTGCTTATTCTGATCAATCCTCCCGGCGAATTACTGGAAATAACCGAACAAGGAAATCCCAGAAGTTATTTATCACGTGCTGCCAACATGACAAAAGAGTCGTTGATACAGCCTTATGGTATTGCCGCAGACAATAACTTTTATATGACCAATCATCAGGATCTTATTTTTGTTCCTGAAGTAGAACTGAAGGATAATCAGCGGATGGCTGAGGAAAATCCGGTGAGGGTAGAAGTAGAGCGTGCAGTAGCAAAAGTGGTTGTTAGTGGGGTGCCTGAAGTAGTGCCGCACGGAGACCGGATTGATAATTTGAAATGGGGGCTGGATGTAACCAACCAGTATACTTATTGGATGCGTAAAATGACTTTTATCGCTAATTCGGGTGGTGTGCCGGGCGAAATGGAACAGCTCAATAGCGGATACAGGGAAGAACGATATGCCGAGGACCCGAACTTTACCGGATTCAGTGCATGGAATGGTGGAAATCCTGCCGGGCAATTTGAATACCTGTCCGGAACTCCGGAGTTGACGAAGGATTTTGATGATTATGATTATACTCTGGAAAATACAATGGAAGCTGTTGAACAGCGCCATGACGTTACTACCCGCGTAGTGATCAGTGGTACTTATACACCGAATGGCTTTGGATCGGTGGCAACTCGTAACAGTGGTGGCATCAGCTTCTACTACTTCAAAGGTAATGCTATCAGAGTAGAAGCCATGAGAGACATGGTGAATGACAGGAACCTGATTCCTCAGGAATTGCGTGACGCCGGATTGGAACAGGCTATCAACGATGTACTGGCATGGAATCCGAATGCGTTTAACTCGCCTACGGCTTCATTTTCGGTGGGTGGCCTTAATTTCTACTATGAAGGAGTGTGCTATTATACTGTCCTGATTCGCCATTTCTCCAATAATATGGTACCCGTACTGATGGGATATGGACGTTATGGCGTAGTGCGTAATAACGTTTACCAACTTAGCATCAATAAGATTATTGGTCCGGGACAGCCGGTGATCAATCCTCCGGGAACAGATCCGGATGATGAAGATACCTCTTGGATCTCGGCAGATGTCAACATTATGCGGTGGTATATCCGTAATCAGAATGTAGAGGAACTTTTATAAATTCTTTCTTATTTAAACTAAACTGAAGTAGCTATGAACAGATTTATCGGATACATACAGGTTGCATGTTGCTGCCTTCTGCTATGTGCTTCCTGCGTCAGAGACGGGATGGATGAAGATTGCAATTCTTATGTCCGCTTTGTATACGACTACAACCTGGAATACATAGACCTGTTTCATAAGCAGGCAACCAAGATGAACTTGTATGTATTCGATGAAAAAGGCGTATTTGTGACAGAACTTGAAGAAAAATCCGGTGCTTTTGCACCGGATTATCTGATGACTTTACCTCAATCCATGGCAGGCAAGAAGTATATTTTTGTTGCTTGGTCCGGATTGTACGGCGAGTCGTATGATAAGGTTGCACTCACTCCCGGAGTATCTACACTGGCGGATCTGGAGGTCAGCGTCAATAACTTGAAAACCCGGAGTGGTGGGGGAGTGGTCGACAGGGAACTCCATCTGCTATGGCATGGCAAGCAGGCAGAAGTGTCTCCGCAATATAATAATGATGTCACTACTGTCTCGTTGCTGAAAAATACGAAAAAATTTCGCATTATCATGCAAATGCTTGATGATAGCAACATTGATGTGGATGATTATGATTTTCGGATCGTTTCACCCAATGGAAGGTACGATCATGAAAACGGCCTTTTGGGAGATGAAACGGACGAGAAAGTAGAATATACTACTTACCATACCGAAAACGATTCTGAAACCGGAGCTATAGCCGAACTGAACACATTGCGACTGATGACTGACAAAGAAAACAGATTGGTTATTACACATAAGCCATCGGGCAATGTGATTCTTGACATCTCTCTGAATAAGTATCTCAACGCGTTGAGGCTTCAGCAATATTCTGATTTACCTCTGCAGGAATATCTGGATCGTGCTGATAAGCATGGTATCATTTTGTTCTTTAAGGGCATGGATAGCAATGGAAACTATATTAGTGTGGACGTGCAGATCAACGGTTGGTTGATTCGGAAACAAGAGGTCGATGGAGTTTAGGTGGGAGGGTATAGCCATCTGGGGCGGATGGCTACACCCAAACGTCGGGATGGCTACACCCTATATACTAAAGGGCGTAGCCATCTTTTTTATGCATATCTTCGTCGGGTAAGCTTATAATGTGTCGATAAAACTTTTTTGCTGTTCAAGAAAGCTGATTCTTTGTGCCTCTCCGCTCTCTGAGATCAGTGTAGAGTGTCTTTTTAACGATTGTATCCAATCTTTTTGTATCCCGCAAATTCGTGGGCTCTGAGAATCCATCGAATTAATGGAATATACCCGGAGGAGACTGATCTGGAAATCTTTCTTTTCTATATAGCTATAGGTTGCCTCAAAGTCGATATTCGATAAGTAAATGGCCACTTTGTTTCCGTTACCGAATTCTCCTTTTGCGGATATTTGTTCCAATTCATGCAGCAACAGTACCAGTTCGTTTTTTAAATGCATCAGGTCTGTTTCCGAGATCAGATTTAATCCGGCAAAGTATTTCATTTCTTTCACGAACGAGTAGAATACGTTACTATCCCATATGAAACAAGTCTTTCTGCACGCCTTAACTGCTTCACTCAATAACTTGTGGGCATTTACCGCTTTGACGGGTATTTGCATACCCGACAAGTTGTTAGGAGTACGTATTTTCCCGTTCTGATAAATCCATCTGCATAAACGGAACTTCGATAGGTATTCATACGAAGAATAAAGAGTAAAAGGGATCACATTGGAAGCCGTATATATCTTCGTACTACTGTCGTCCTTTACATAATTGAAGATGCGAAGATAACGCTCTATAATTTCATAATAACTCTCCAGGGGATCGGGTGAATGCAGTAAGTTCAGGTCGAAAGTCACCCGGTTTGACTGGTGGTTCCCAATAATCTGGTCGATTGATATCCCCAGTTTACATGAAACCAGTGCAACCTCGTCGAAAGTGAAGGCTACTTCTCCCCGTAATCTTCGGTATACAGCTTCTTTTCCCATGCATAGCGCATCTGTCAGATAGTTAGCCAGATTTATTCCCCGGGGAATCCGCTCTTTCATTGCTACAATAAGCTCGTTAACGATATAATTTTTCATAACTGCCATTTGGGTTATTGATTAATAATATTGTAATAATTGTAATAGCTTGTGGCATATACAAATATAGAGTAAGTAACCCGAACTTTTGTGTGGCATATCATGTGTGGAAAAAAGAAGGTATTTCTGATTGGGAAATAATTGTCGGAAAGACAGGTTGGGAATGAAAAAAAACAGATGGCAATGCCACCTGTTTTCGATAATTGTCACTATTCTCCCCAATTGTTTCGTTTTTCGTTTTTAAGAAAGTTACAGGGTGTTTATTATTTCACGCTGTTCTTTAAAGAAGCGTATACGTTGCATCTCTCCGCTTTCGGATATTTGTGTTGAGAATTTCTTGAGTGACTGCACCCATTCTTTCAAACTGCGGAACATGCCGTCATCCTGGGTAGTAATGGCATTGATAGAATATATACGTATCATGCTGATGTGACTGTTGCTGGTTGCCACATAACTGTAAGTGGCGTCGAACTTAATATTCGAAATATAGATGCGTACATCATTGCCGGTTTCGTATTTACCTTTCCCGGCGAGTTCCTCCAATTCTTCCGTCAGAAGTAGTAAATCATCTTTTATCATTTCTTTATCTTCTTCAGATATCAGATGGATTTCCGAGAAGAACTGTATGTCTCTCACAACATGTTCAAAAACGGTATTATCCCAGATGTAATCTGTAGTTCTCATCTGCTGTGTCATGTTGACGAAGTCTTTTTGGGCATCATATATTTTGTGTGGAATCTCCAGTTCGTCAAAGTGTTTACATCTGATATTTTCGTTCTGATACATCCACTTAAACAAACGAAATTTCGAAAGAATATCATGCTTGAGATATAGTGCCTGAGGCAAAATATTCGATGACGTTGCCATTTCTGTTGTAGGGTCTTCACGGATACTGTCGAATGCATTGACATATCTTGTGAGGATGTCATGGTAAGTCTCGAATGTGTTACTATGGTGTACTACATTAAGATCGAATACTGCGTTATTGCTGAAACTCACACCAATCATTTTGTCGAGCGATATTCCTAATTTTCTTGAAATGACAGCAGCTTCTGCCAGTGTAAATGGTACTTCTCCACGCAGGCGGCGATAGATAGCTTCTTTACCTATATATAAGATATCCATCAATGTATTTGCCAGATTGGCTCCGGCCGGAACTTTTTCTTTTGCGGCTTCTATTAAGCCTGTATTTAATTCGTTTATTATCATAGCCTTTGTTTCTTTGTTTAACATATTTGCACCCTGGCTTGTTTCGGTATTCGCAACTATTTTTTCATTTGCAGCCTCTATTTGCATAATAAGTGAGTTGATACCGCTTAATGTAGATAGAGAGAAAGCATTTCTGAAACAGAAACATTCTATCGGTCACGAATATCTTCTGATCCTGGTGTAGCTTTGTATACACCGAGTCGGAAGTTCCGTTTTTATGTTAAACCCCTAAAAATGATTATTATGGATTTAGAAAAAGTATTATTTAGAGAAATAGACAATAAAAGCCGTATTTTTTTGTATAAGGAAGGAGATTGTTGGAGTGCACACGATAATTCGGCGCGTCATCTTTGTTTTTTGTATTCGCAGTTCAATGCTTTTGATCGTATTTATCATGCATATGAGATTGTACTGAAGTGTGTTATGCTGAGTAATGCCATGATTGAGAAGTTTGTTGAACACACATTGGTACAGACGGGTCGAGCAGATGAAATGGAAATCAGCATTCCGGAAGAAAAAAAAGCGGAATTTGAAAGCTGGCGCAGCACGTTCGGAGTATAAATGAATTTTTAGAATTGGTGGCTTTTTATTAAAAATATGTGTTCGGAAAACTTGCATATTTTAATCAAATCGTTTACATTTGTGCAGATCTAAATGATAGAGGGCGCACGTTTGCCCTCTGTCATTATAAAATAATTACATGAAAAGAATCTTAGTTAGCGGAGGTGCCGGGTTTATTGGCTCACATCTCTGTACTCGGCTAATCAACGAGGGACACGACGTCATTTGTCTGGATAATTTTTTTACCGGATCAAAAGAAAATATTATCCATTTAATGGATAATCACCATTTTGAAGTGGTACGTCATGATATAACATTCCCATATAGTGCTGAAGTAGACGAAATATACAATCTTGCCTGTCCGGCTTCTCCCATACATTATCAGTACGACGCTATTCAGACCATTAAAACATCGGTGATGGGAGCTATCAATATGTTAGGATTAGCCAGAAGGCTTAATGCTAAAATTCTGCAGGCTTCGACCAGTGAAGTTTATGGTGATCCGGAGGTACATCCGCAACCGGAATCTTATTGGGGAAATGTCAATCCGATAGGTATCCGTTCTTGTTATGATGAAGGGAAACGCTGCTCTGAGACCCTTTTTATGGATTATCACCGCCAGAATAACGTACGTATTAAAATTGTTCGTATTTTCAATACATACGGTCCACGGATGCTGCCCCATGATGGGAGAGTGGTTTCTAATTTCGTCATTCAGGCGTTGAAGAACGATGATATAACTATCTATGGGACCGGTGAGCAAACCCGTAGCTTTCAGTATATAGATGACTTGGTTGAAGGTATGATTCGGATGATGAATACGGATGATGATTTTACGGGACCTATAAATCTTGGTAATCCCAATGAATTTTCCATGCTTCAGTTGGCAGAGATGATTATCCGGAAAACCGGGTCGAAGTCAAAGATAACTTTCAAACCTTTGCCTCATGACGATCCTCAACAGCGTAAGCCTGATATCAGTTTGGCACAGGAAAAGCTGGGATGGCAGCCTACAATTTTGTTGGATGAAGGTCTGGATCGTATGATTGATTATTTTAAAAAGAAGTACACGTTATAATAAAATAAGAACTCAAGATTAAAGCTACATAAAGATGAATATGGAAATTAATCCCTCGGAATATAAAATTCTCATTGTAGACGATGTAATGTCAAATGTCCTTTTGCTGAAAGTATTGTTGACCAATGAGAAGTTTAACATAGTGACAGCCTGTAATGGAACCCAGGCACTGGATCAAGTGAAAAAAGAGAATCCGGATTTGATATTGTTGGATGTGATGATGCCGGACATGAGCGGTTTTGAAGTCTCTCAGAAATTAAAGGCTGATCCCGAAGCAGCTCATATTCCAATTATCTTTTTGACAGCACTGAATAGCACTGCCGATATAGTGAAAGGTTTTCAGGTAGGTGGCAATGACTTTATATCTAAACCTTTTAATAAGGAAGAGTTGATAATCCGTGTCACACACCAAATTTCTTTAGTAGCAGCCAAACGTATTATTGAAGCTAAAACGGAGGAGCTTAAAAAGACTATTATCGGGCGTGATAAGCTCTATTCGGTTATAGCTCATGATCTTCGTTCGCCTATGGGATCTATTAAGATGGTACTTAATATGCTGATCTTGAGTTTGCCCAAAGAAAAAATAGGTGAAGACATGTACGAACTGCTGACCATGGCTAATCAGACTACTGAAGATGTATTTTCTCTGTTGGACAACTTGTTGAAGTGGACGAAAAGTCAGATAGGTAAACTTAAAGTTGTATATCAGGATATTGACATGGTTGAAGTTGTGGAGGGAGTTGGAGAGATCTTCTCAATGGTGGCCGGTTTGAAGAATATTCATTTACGTATTGAAGCACCGGAACATCAGGCTGTATATGCTGATATTGATATGATAAAAACAGTTATACGCAATTTAATAAGCAATGCTATCAAATTCAGTAATGAAGGTTCTGAGATCCTCATAAAAGTAGAAGATATGGATGGAATGTCAATCGTTAGTGTGAAGGATAGCGGATGTGGTATTGATGAAGAAAGTCAGAAGAAACTATTGCACACCGATACGCACTTCAGTACTTTCGGGACTAATAATGAAGAAGGTTCGGGACTTGGATTGCTGTTGTGTCAGGATTTCGTAGTGAAGAATGGAGGTAAGTTGTGGTTTACTTCTGTTAAGGGTGAAGGCTCAACTTTCTATTTTTCTATTCCACTGAAAAAATAAGGCTTCAGCAGTTTGGGTAGATCGTTTGAGAATCAGACTATTCAAGTAGATAAAAATGGTGCAGACTATATTTCTAAAAATAAGTCTGCACCATTTTATTTTGTCTGATTCATTCGTGTGATTATACCAGTGGGAGCTTTTTATCGTTTACACATAGCTTTAAAATCGCAATATTCGCATTTCTTTAGATCCTCAGTTTGGGTGAACTCCTCTTGGTCGTTGTATATTTCCTCAAGTAGTGCCAATAGTCGTTCGCGGAACTCTTTTTCATAAACAGAAAAATCATCGACAGGTAGTTTGGGTTTGCGTGCTTCTCCCATTTCAATTACAGGAGAGTAGCTTTCGGAAGCTGCCCGATGGATATATAATAGAGAAGGAGCCACCTTTAATGTTTGTTGGCGTGCCATGATGGCGGCATAAAGAAAGGTTTGGAAAATATAGTTGGGACGCCCTTCGGCAGGTGTGAATAGTTGCTCCACATTCGCCGGCACTTTGGGGCTTCCTCCGGTTTTGTAGTCCACAATCCGAAGTGTACCTTCTTTACTGTCCATACGGTCAATCGTACCTCCGATCTTTAATGATAACATTCCTTTGGGGCCTTCTATCTGGATATCTTCCGTTACTTTCTGTTCCATACCTATCATTCGGAAAGGAGCATATTGCAGATCGTTACGTAACAACTGGCGGAGATAGGAAGTGATAACCTTTGAGTTTATTAACTGTACTCCGTTATACTCGGGCTTTTCGTCAAGAGGAACGTGAAAAAATTCTTCTTTGAAAGCTGTATCGACATAATTTTGCAGACGGACATTATCGCGCAACAAACGTTCAATATCTTCTTTGTGTATTTCTTGCTTGTGGGCTGTCAGGTCCAGATAGGCTAATTGAGCCGAACGGTGGAAGATAGTTCCGAACAGAGCGGAATCAATCTCTGCACTGACCTCATCGGGGGCTTTGAGACGTGCCACGTAACGGAAATAAAACTTCAGTCGACAGTCGAGATATGTATTCAGTGCCGATGGAGAAAGCATCAAGGCATCGGCGTTATGTGAGAAATCGTAGGTCTGGTATAAACGATCAATGATTTCCGGTGTTTTTGTGATACGGATGTCCCGGCTGTTTTGTGGTGATTGGCCTGCTTCCAGATATTCACGGCTGATTTCATGTGGCCATTCGATCAGGAACTGTAGCATAAAGCGTGACCATTCTCCCCGGTTTAGTCCATCCGATGAAGTGTTATACATCAGGGTGATATTTTCTGCCCGCTGAATCAGGCGATAGAAATAATAGGCATAAACTGCATTCTTGTGTTCAATGGTAGTCATGCCGAAAGCCTTACGTAGGTTATATGGAATAAACGATGATTCGCCTCCCGATTTAGGTAACTGTCCTTCATTAAGCGAGAGGAGGAGCAGATTACGAAAATCAAGATTGCGTGTTTCCAAAACTCCCATTATCTGCATTCCTATGGCCGGTTCACCATGGAAGGGGATATTGGCGGCATTTAATATTTTGTTCAGCAGGCGTTTCAGAGTATCTATACGCACTTGCAATTCACCGTTGTCAATCAAGTTGAGTAACCTGTTTACCAGAGTGAAACTCTTAAAAAGAGATTCACGGTACAGTTGGTTGAAAATATCATCATTCTCCTGCTCATGACGGTATAGAATAGATACCTCTTTCAGTAATTCCGTGATATAAATACAGAGCTCCCGAATGCCATTACGGGGAGTGAATAATAAATCCAAAAACCTGTCTTTCTTTAATTCGGAAGGAAAAGGATAAAAGCGGTTGGTTTTAGTGAGTTCCCGTTGCAATGGTTCGGCATTGTCCGAAAGACGACGGGTATACGGATGTTTTAATATAGTTTGTACGACCTCATAAGTGTATCTTCCTGATTCTGTACGGTATCCGCTGGTTTGCAGTTCGAGTATGGCATTGATAAAGCTATATACCGGCGTTTGTGCCAGTGGAAATCCCATGGTGATATTAACGTTCCTTACTTCTTCCGGGATGGAATGCAAGACAGGAAGGAGTAAGGCTTCATTACATAGAACGACAGCATTTTCTTTTTCTTCACTACTCAGGTTCTCTCTGATCCATTCGGGCAGATAACGGGCCTGAGCGTTTTCGGTGGGTGAAGAGATAAAACGGACCTTCTTGGGTTTTCTCAATTCATCAAACAATTCGGCCGGAAGCTCGTTGGGGAACAGTTTGAGATTACGATTTATAAATTCTCCGGCTTCGTGGCGTTGTTTGTGTTGTGAAGGAAGTTGAGTATAAAATACATCGTAGTCCCAATAGAACAGGGCCTTTCCCGTACTCTGCAATTGCCGGAAGAAGTGGGTCTCTACTTTGTTCAGTACATTGAAGCCGACAAATACGTAACGATCGTACTTCAATGATTCAGGCTCAAGGTGTTCAATGACGTTCCGGTAGAGCATACCTTCATATGCAAGTCCTGATTCTTCCAGATTCCTTCGGTACTGACGATATATATTACCCAATTTATCCCAAAGTGAGATAAATTTCTCCTTTAACAGTGTTCGCTTTTCAATAGAGAAATTCAGGAAAAACTGTTGGATCGCTTGTTCTTGCTCTTCGTCGAGAAAGTTGTAATCGTCCATGACGTTTTTCAGGTCCTGAAGATTGGTAAATAGCTTGTCGGCATCAACTATATTTTTGTCCACGTCATCGAAGTCGCTTATCAGTAGCTCACCCCAGAAGTAGAAATCGTCAAGTGATTCTTCGCTTTTCGTTTCTTCACGGAATACCTTGTAGAGTTCACATACCAGACGAATCGGATCTCCTAACTTCAAGACTGAAAGCTGTTGGAACAGTTCGCTGATGCTCACATAAGCAGGTGACCAAAGTGGTTGATCGGATTGGTTGGCTAAATGCTCGTTAAAGAACAGGCTGGCACGTTTATTTGGGAAAACGATAGCTGTACGTGACAGATCGTTCCCTATCTTGCTATAGAGGTCCTGTGCGACCAACTGGAGAAATGTTTTCATACTTTTTCAATTATTTCTTCTTCCACATACCACAGATAGCCTGTGATGTTTTTATATCCCATTCGGGAGAGGAGTTGCATGTATCCTTTCACCTGTTTGTTGTACTTCTTATTTTCTTTACCAAACTTAAAATCCACTACGACGACTTGCCCGTCTTTCATCATCACTCGGTCAGGGCGCCTGGTTTGCAATACTCCTTTATCTTTGTAGATGATGGCGCATTCGTTAAACAATTTCCACTCGCCGGAATACCATTTCTGTACTTCAGGCATAGAAAAGGCTTTCATGGTCAAAGTACGTATTTCCTCTTCTGTCTCTTTGCTGCCGATAACACCTTCGAATACCAGTTTTTGGATGGCAGATTCTATATCTTCTTTCGTTTCAATGGCAGAAAACAGTGTATGCAATAATTGTCCATGATTTATGAAGCGATCATCCGATTCTTCTTCGGAAAGTCCTTTTATGAAATCGGCTGAACGGTTTGATTGCCGGAACTCAATATCCGGATGCATGGATTCCATGCTAACCGGAAGTTTCTCGGGTTTGCGTGTAAGCTTGTTGCCTGAATCGACCATTTTTTCATCTTCGGACGGGCAGAGGTCACCAAACTCATATACTTGCTCCTCGTCCCATTCTTGCTCCAACTTACAGGCTGCTTGCGGTAATGCTCCGGCCAATAACTCAGACATTGTGTTTCTTTGTCCTTTCCGACTCCAGATAATCAGGTTCTTGCCCGCACGGGTAAATGCTACATAGAGCAGGTTCAGGTTGTCTACCCAAAGTTGCAAGCGCTCGTGCAAGTAGTCATTCCGGTATACCGATTCTGCCATCGCAGAAGAATAGTTTACCGGTACAATATCTAACTCGTTGAAAGGAGACTCTTGGGGTACGCACCAAACGAGTTGATTATTTGTTTCATTTTCCATTTTCCAGTCGCAGAAGGGGAGAAGTACTGTATGAAATTCCAACCCTTTGGACTTATGGATGGAGAAGATACGTATGCCTTCTACTTCACCGCTTGGTATTGTTTTACCAGATAAAGTTTCGTCCCAGTATCGGATAAAGCTGTCCGTATCTGAAGAATGGCTTTGAAGATAATCGGTCACTGCATCAAAGAAAGCAAATAAATAAGCATCCTGCTTCTCGATGCGGTGCAACTCAAAGAGGTTGAAAAGTTCTTCCAGTAGTTCGTAGAGAGGCATCAGACGGAGTTCTGTCATCCTTTCCAGAAAAACAGAAGGCAATAGTTCTTCAGCCTTATGGAAGAGCAGTGAATTAAGATTGTTTTCGGTATGAAGTACTTGTAACTGATAGTTAGTTGCAAGTTGAGCTTTTACAATCCGATTTTCCGGATCGGAAAGATAGCGCAGGGCATCCAGCATCATGCAGATGGCAAGTGAAGCGTCAAGCCGGAAGGCTTCGTCAGACACAACCTTATAATGCAGTTGTTTGTCAAAGTAATCGGCAATGCGGGGGATACTTTTATTCTTTCTTACCAAAATGGCGATATCGTTCAGCTTTATACCCGATTGTATCAGATGTTCTACTTCCGTTCCGAGGCTGATAAGGGTTTGTTCGGTATAATCGTGTTTTTCATCTGATTCGAGAAACTCGATTTTAACGTATCCTTTTTGTTCGTTCCGGGGGGATTCTTGCTCTACATCAGCATATGCATTAATTAAAGGCTCACAAATGCTTCCCAATTGCTTATTGTGTATTTCGTTCAGATAATCTACAGCAGCCGTAAAGATACTGTTGTTGAACCGTATGATATTGGTTTCACTTCGTCGGTTGGTCTTCAGTGTTTCTGTACGGATGGAAAAGTATCCAAGGCGTTTGTTCAATCCGTTCAGGATGCCCCAATCACCGTTTCGCCAGCGATATATAGATTGCTTGACGTCACCAACGATCAAGCTGTCCGCTCCTTGTGAGAGGCCTTCAAGAAGCAACAGTTTAAAGTTATCCCATTGCATCCGGCTGGTATCCTGAAATTCGTCAATCATCACATTACGGATGTTTGTTCCGATTTTCTCAAACACAAAAGAAGAGTCTCCGTCTTTTACCAGTTGATGGAGCAGAGCATTGGTGTCTGAAAGGAGAAAGCGATTGTTTTCACGATTTAGTTGACGTACCTCTTCATCAATATTAGCCAATAGTTGTACTTTGTTTAAATGTTGCATTGAGAGCCGGCAACTGTTTACAATCCGGTTATTGCGTGAGCGATGTTGCTCAGCATCTTGCAGAAGCGGCATTAAGATGGAGGAGGCTAATACGATAATGTCAGTATAGTATCTGGAAGTTTTGGCAGCCCAGTTTGTTTCGTCCTCCAGACATTTTACTACGGTTGCATTCGCTATTTCGTCCCCCAATATGCCATTCCTGAGCTTATTAAAGTAGCTTCCTATCCCTTTAGCACCGTTTTTTAAATCAGTTGGCTTTAGCGATTGGCTGGAAAGTACATTTTCAAACTGCTGAGCGAAATCTTTCATTTGTTCAAGAGCGGCTGTTTCCATCTCTTTTAATGTCTTGCGATACTCGCGGATTACATTCGGGTCGCGAAGACGTTGACGGAGACCGTCACCTTTTTCAATATACCCTTCATCAAAAATATTGCGTCCGAAATTTTTAATCTCATCCGAAACATTCCAGCGTTTGTCATCAGCAATGCGTTCGTTTATGTAGTCAAGTAGCCATGCCAATACCGGTGAATTAGGGCCCAATTTTTCAATCATACTGTCTACGGCATCACTTAATACTTCAATATTATTCAGCTCGATATTCAGGTTGGGACTCAGCTCAAGTTCGCGGGCCAGATTACGCATGACGGATTGGAAAAAGGAATCGATGGTTTCGACACGAAACCGGCTGTAATCATGGAGCATGTAGCTCAAAGCTATGCCAGCTGTTTTTCGTATTTCATCTTCCGAACGGCCTGTCTCAGCGATGATGCGTTTTAGGTACGCATCCGAGTCCGGGTCAGCTATATGTATTCCATATAGCTGACTGAGAATACGTTCCTTCATTTCGGCAGTAGCTTTATTGGTGAAAGTCACTGCCAATATCTGGCGGTAGGCACGCGGGTTTTGTATTAGCAACTTGATATACTCAGCGGCCAGGGTGAATGTTTTCCCGGAACCGGCAGAGGCTTTATAGACAATAAGTTCGCTCATTCACAGTTTATGTTGGATAATAATTATTTTCTTTTTACTATTTCAAACGGCACGCGCACTGAAACACCGTTTTTCATTAAATTGGTCAGGTTCGGATATAACCGTTCTTTGAAAGAGTCCCAGCTGCGATGTTCCATTTGGGTCCATCCGGCTTCTGCCAATGCCAGTCCGCGAGGATAGGTCATGTACGTTACCCGGTTGATATCTTTTATTGCTTCTCCCCAAAGCGTTCCCATTACGCCCAGAATATGTGCTTGTTCGGATGCAGGTCTTCCGTATCCCGGGTCAAATTGATAACAAGTTTCGAGCGTTGTGACAGGCATTCCCCAATTGTTGAATTCCGGAAGATCACCTTTAAACTGGGGATAATCGAGATATGCAAATTCTCCCGGTGCCATGATCAGAGGGTTGCCGTGCTGTCGGGTCAGCTCCTGGCAAGTAGGTGTCAATCCGTATCTCCAGCTTACGAGTGTCACATCTTTGGGGTAAGGAAACAGATAGTCATTGGCAGGCATACGAATATTATCCAGTTCGCACCAAAGGATCGGCTGTTTTCCATCTGCCCGTACAAAACTGAGCATTCGGTCGAAGAAAGGAATCATTAACTGAGATGCTTTTTCATATTTCAGTTCTTTCATCATCTTTTGGCAGCGTTCGCATTTGGTCCAGTTTTTTTCTATTACTGCCTCGTCGCCTCCCAAATGGATATAGCGTGAAGGGAAGAGAGCACTTACTTCGTCAATAATGTCTTTGTATACCGTGTATACCTTTTCATTATTGGCGCAAAGCATTAAATCTACTGTTTTACCCACATTCTTTTCAATGGTATCGGTATGTGTACATCCCAATTCCGGATAAGCGGCTAATACAGCGACCGTATGCCCGGGAATGTCCAGTTCCGGGATTATTTCAATATGGCGTTCAGCTGCATAATGAATCAGATCGGTTAGTTCTTCCTGAGTATAAAAAGGTTGTCCGGCTGTAAGCTTCGGGTGCTTTTTGATCTCCATTCTCCATCCCTGATCATCTGTCAGGTGGAGTTGAAGCACATTGTATTTGTATCGTACCATTTGGTCAATGTAGAATTTTACATCTTCTACCGGCAAAAAATGCCGGGCAGGATCGAGCATTAAAGCCCGATATTCAAAGCGTGGAGCGTCATCAATGCTGACTGCAGCCATTTCTTTCCGATTGGTGGTACATACATCTCCTAAAAGTATTTGATCAACCGTCATTACCCCATAGAAGACAGCTGCTGCACTGGCTCCGCTAATGGTAATTCCTTTCTGATCTATTTTGAGTTTATAATGTTCTTTCCCGTTTAGTTGCGGATCAATAGTTAACCGGATGGCTGATTGCCGTGAGCCGGAAAGAGGGATATTTATTTGCATCCGATCTTTCAGGATGGCTTGCAGGGTGGTAGCCGCAAACTTAAGTTCCGGTTGCTCTGGATGAATAGAGATATTTTTGCCTGTCAGGCTAAAAGGTTTACTTTGCAGTTGCTCTATGTGATTGGGCATAGGCAACAGGGCCGAACGATTGTTTTGTGCAATTGCCGTAAAGGCAAAAAGAAGGAAAATCAGTCCTAAATAGTTTTTCATGGGATTAATTTATTTAATTAGTTTCGCGGCAAATATACGATTATTGTACGAGAAAACGGACACTTCAGCACAGAAAGAGGGGAGAACTGAACTTTCTTTTTAATCGAAAACTTGCATAAAAATGTGATATTTACTCATGAAATAGAGAAAAAAAGTCAAAATGTATCATTCTTATTAGGTATTATGGGCTATTTTGTTACCTTTGCGCCCCCTTATTCCATAGCGTAGAATAAGGTTAAGTGCTAATTAGATTTAACATGAAACTAAAAACAATCCTACTGACCACTGTGGCCACCGGTTCATTTTTGTGCGAGCCTGTCGCTGCTATGCGTGTTGAACCTCCCGCTATTTCTGAAATGGGATGGTTCTCGAAAAAGAAAAAGAAGAGTAATCCCCAAGACAGCGTCAAAGTTGAGAATGAGTATGAGAAACTGACGGGAAGCGATAGTGTCGCTCATCGCGGTATGTTCAATGTGTTCCGGAAGAAGAATGATTACTACTTTGAGATTCCCGCCACTTTGTTGGGACGTGACATGCTGGTAGTAAATAAACTGCAACGAGTACCTTCGGAACTGAATGAGGCCGGAGTGAACCGCGGAACTAACTATGAGAACCAAATGATCCGTTTGGAACTGGACAAGCCGGCTAATAAATTATTAATCCGTCAAAGTCGGCCTTTGCCTCTTTCTCCATCCGAAGATGCTATCAGCCAATCGGTGAAGGACAACTATATATCTCCGTTAATAGCCGGTTTCAAGATAGAGGCATATAATAATGACTCTACCAGCATGTTGATTAAGGTAAACGATATATATGATGGTACGGAGACAAGTATTAATAACGTATTTACCAATATTAATCTGGGAACATCGGCTATAAAGAACTTATCGAGAATTTTATCCATTAAGTCTTTCGATAATAATGTAGTGGCAACTTCAGAACTCACTACACGTGTCACAGAAGGGACTACTACTATCTACGTGACAGTGGAGGTAAGTTCGTCTATCCTGTTGCTTCCCGAAGTGCCGATGACCGGACGTCTGGATAATCCTCGCGTGGGGTATTTTACTAATCCTCTGACTAACTTCAGTGATGGTCAACAACGGGTGAATAAAAAACAATTCATTACCCGCTGGCGTCTTGAACCAAAGCCTGAGGACAGGGAAGCATATCTGCGCGGTGAACTGGTAGAGCCCCATAAGCCCATTGTATTTTATATAGAAAACTCTACGCCTTATCGGTGGAGGAAGTATATCAAACAGGGAATTGAAGACTGGCAGGTAGCTTTTGAGCGTGCCGGATTTAAGAATGCCATTATAGCCAAAGATATTACCGATGATATGGAGGTGGATATGGATGATGTAAACTACTCTGTATTGACATATGCCGCATCTACCAAGGCAAATGCGATGGGACCCTCTATTCTTGATCCGCGTTCGGGGGAAATACTTGAGGCTGATATAATGTGGTGGCATAATGTGCTTTCAATGCTTCAGGAGTGGATTACGGTACAAACCGGTGTGGTTCGTCCCGAAGCTCGCGGCGTAACACTGCCGGATAGTCTGATGGGGGATGCTATGCGTTTTGTCGCTTGCCATGAAGTAGGGCATTCACTCGGGTTACGTCATAATATGATGGGTTCTTGGGCTTTTCCTACCGACTCTCTTCGTTCGAAAGCATTTACCGACCGGATGAATTCTACTTCATCATCCATAATGGACTATGCCCGCTTTAATTATGTGGCACAGCCCGGTGACGGTGTGAAAGCTTTGTCACCTCATATCGGACCTTATGATATTTTTGCCATAGAATATGGTTACCGTTGGTATGGCAAACAGACTCCGGAAGAAGAAAAAGGATTGTTGCAGGATTTTCTGGCAAAACATACCGATCGGCTTTACAAGTATAGCGAGGCACAGGATCCCCGGGATGCCGTTGACCCTCGTGCGCAGAACGAGGATCTTGGTGATGACCCCATCCGTTCTTCGCAGTATGGTATTGCCAATTTGAAGCGTATTGTTCCTCAAATAATCCAGTGGACCACTACCGGGGAGAAAGGGCAGACATACGAAGAGGCGTCACGTTTGTATTACGCAGTTATCAATCAATGGAATAATTATCTCTATCATGTGATGGCAAATATCGGGGGTATCTATATTGAGAATACAACCGTAGGTGATGGCGAGAAGACTTATACGTTTGTGGAAAAAGAGAAGCAGCAGGCTGCTTTGAAGTTTTTGCTCGATGAAGTATTGTGTTATCCTAAGTGGTTGTTCGATCCGGAGGTTGCACAATATACTTATCTGCTCAGAAATACACCTTTAGGAGTAGTGGAGAATGCACCGACTCAAGTGTTGAAAAATGCACAGTCCTATATCTTTTGGGACTTGCTATCAAATAATCGCCTGATGCGTATGCTTGAGAATGAGTCTGTAAACGGCAGAAAGGCTTTCACAGCCGTGGAAATGATGGATGGTCTGCATAAGGGGATTTTTGCCGTAACCGAGCGTGGCGGCTTACCCGATGTGATGACCCGCAATTTGCAAAAAGGCTTTGTAGATGCATTGATTACTGCTGCTGCCGAAAGCGAAGGAGTGAAGGTGAACAAAAAGTTGACCGATAACCATTTCTTGTTCGATCATCAGGCACCGCTTTGCAGTTGTGACGATCATGCACATCGTTCGGCATACGCCGACCGTATGGGGGCACGCCGTGAACTGAATTTTTATGGTTCTCAGATAAATCGTATTTCCGATGCCATTTCAGTGAAACGGGGAGAGCTGCTCCGCATTAAAGATTTGCTCCAGAGCCGTTTGGGTACATCGGATGTAGCCACCAAATATCATTATAAAGATTTGATTTTGCGTATCAACACTGCGTTAGGCATTTCTAAGTAAATACACCAAAAACACAAAGTTCCCTCTGACAAACACTCAACGATTTTATTTGCTGAGCGAGGGGCTTTGTGTATTTATATAAATAAAAGACAGTTTTCAAAATGAGTATTAATTTTATAGGATGTAACAAATGAAAAGACACGTTTTTATTCTTTTATTGTCTTTTGTCGGAGCATTGACTTCTGCATTTGCCGCCGACAGGCAAGTTCAAGGAGTGGTGATCTCATCGGAAGATAATATGCCGTTGATAGGTGCTTCTGTCTATATAAAGGCAGAGGATCTGTCAAAAGACGGCAACTCTCCGACAATGACAGGAGTGATTACCGACATAAATGGTAAATTCAATATTTCAGTACCCGAGGGAGTAACTCGTCTATTCTGTAGTTATGTAGGATATGATGTGCAGGAAATTAAGCTTGTTCCCGGGAAGAATCAATATGAAATAACTCTTTCTCCATCGGCACAAATGCTTGATGCAGTAGTAGTGACCGGTTATCAAACTGTAGAACGTCGTAAACTGACAGCTGCCGTTGGGAAGCTGAACATTTCGGATGAAACTATTGGTGCTGTAAAAAGTATCGATCAGGCATTGGCCGGACAAATTGCCGGACTTTCCGTAACCTCTACTTCCGGTGCACCCGGTGCACCGGCAAAAATACGTATTCGTGGAACTTCGTCATTAAATGGAACTCAGGATCCGTTGTGGGTTCTGGATGGTATTCCATTGGAAGGTACGGATGTACCTCAGCCAGAGATCTTGAATGATATTTCTAATATACAACAGTCGTCTATTGCCGGATTGAATCCTGCGGATATTGAAAATATTACCGTACTGAAGGATGCGGCTGCTACTGCCATTTACGGGGCTCGCGCTGCAAATGGTGTGATTGTGATAACTACTAAAAAAGGAAAAGTAGGGAAGCCGGTGATTAACTTTTCTTCAAAGTTTACTTATATGCCTACACTGAGTTCCAAGCGTTTGAATCTGTTGAACTCTCAGGAGAAAGTAGATCTGGAACTTGAACTGCTCCGTTCTAATTTTGCCTATGGGAATAATAAGGGTGGAGTCTCTAAAATCATTTCCGGCTACGGTCTGACCGATGCATACAAAAACGGGGGCTGGGGAGCATTGACTTCTGAAGCGCAAGCCGATATCAACCGGTTACGGGATACTGAAACCGATTGGAATGATATTCTCTTTCGTGATGCTTTTAATCAGGAGTATAGTTTGAGCCTTTCGGGAGGTAACGAACGTGTAACCTATTATACCTCTATCGGATATTATAAAGAAAACGGTAACGTAAAAGGTGTTGGGTTGGATCGTTTGAATATTGTAGCGAAGACTTCGTATAAAGTCAACCGCATGTTAAAGTTCGGTGCTTCTTTGTTTGCCAACCGTCGTAATAACAAAACTTACCTGACAGATACGTACGGATTAGTGAATCCGGTTTACTATTCACGCAAGGCTAATCCATATTATCAGCCTTTCGACGCAAATGGAAATTACGTGTACGATTTCGATGTACAAAATACTTCTGATACAGATTTAGGTTTTAATATTTTTGAGGAACGTAAAAATACATCGAACGAAGAGACGATCAATGCGATTTCATCTATTTTCGATGCTGAACTGAGATTCAATGATAAGCTGAAGTTTACTACCCAGCTTGGGTTGCAATTAGATAAGGCCTCAAAAGAACAGATTGCCGACCAGGAAAGTTTCTCAATGCGTTTAACCCGTAAGAACAGTAAATATTGGGATTCTGCTTCTCAAAGCAACAAATACTTCATACCGGACGGAGGCGTGCACAAAGCATATGAAAACACGAATTCTCAGATTACCTGGAAGGCAATGGGAGAATATCGGGATAGCTTCAATGATATTCATGAACTGGAAATAATGGTGGGTACTGAATTGCGTAAAACCTGGTATGAGACACTCTTTTCCGCGGGATATGGCTTCGACAGACAGACGTTGACTACGAAGCCGGTTATCTTTCCGGACGAAGATCGTGCCAAACAATTTCCACTCCATAAGAAAACGTATAAAGAGAATGCTTATGTTTCTTTCTTCTCCACAGCTTCCTATTCGTTGATGAACCGTTATACATTCGGAGGAAGCATCCGTTTTGACGGTTCGGATTTATTTGGTGTCGATAAGAAGTACCGTTATCTCCCTCTGTATTCAATAAGTGGATTATGGCGGTTATCGAATGAACCTTTTATGCAGGGAGCCAGAAAGTGGATGGATAATCTTGCATTCCGTGCTTCATATGGTATTCAGGGAAATATAGATAAAAACACTTCTCCTTTCTTGTTGGGCAAATATGTGGTAGACAATATTTTACCGGGTGGATCCGAACATATGATCGATATAAACTCGGCTCCGAACAAGAAGCTTCGTTGGGAGAAAACTCAATCCGTGAATGTTGGGTTTGATTTCTCGGTACTCAATCAGGCAATTAACCTGAGTGTGGATTATTACTATCGTAAAGGTACAGATCTGATCGGAAGACAAATGTTGCCACTTGAAACCGGCTTTGTTTCGACCAGTGTCAATTGGGCGAGTATGACCAATAAAGGTGTGGAAGTATCTCTTTCCACACGAAACGTTGCTACCAAAAATTTCTCATGGTATACGAACTTCAACTTTGCCTACAATAACAACAAGGTATTGCAGGAAGCTATTCCGGAGGCTCAGACTACTCCGGGGCGTGAAGGATATCCGGTCAGTGCTATTTTTGCGATAAAGACTGCCGGATTGGATGCGGATGGTTATCCTCTGTTCTATGATAAAGAAGGGAAGAAGGTTACTTTGAAAGAACTGTATCGCTTACAGGATCCTTATGGATTAGGTTTTACGGTTAGTTCAGATGTAACTCCGGCAGAAGAACGTGGATTTTATTCATATATGGGTTCGGGAGATACTCCTTATACCGGCGGTCTGATCAATACGTTCAGCTATAAGAACTGGGAATTGACAGCGAATTTATCCTTTAATTTAGGAGGATATGTACGTACGACCCCTTCCTATAACTCTATCAATTTTGATCGGGGACAGAATGTGAATCGTGACATTTTGGATCGTTGGACTCCGGAAAACACCGACGGACATTTACCGGCATTGATTACCAGTGAAAAACGTGCTGATGAGTATTATTGGTATGATCAAAAGAGTGATATATATCGGAATCTGGATATTTGGGTGAAGAAGCTGAATTATTTCCGTTTGCAGAATCTGCGTTTAGGTTATCGTTTACCGGAGAAAATGACCAAAGCTTTGGGAATGGGGTCAGCTTCGGTAGCTATTGAAGGACGTAATCTACTTGTATTTGGTTCAAGCTACAAGAATTTCCTCGATCCGGAATCAATGTACAATCCGTATGCACCGCCCATTCCTAAATCAGTTACGTTTAGCTTGAATTTAAATTTTTAATCATTAAGCAGAAAAAAGAAGATGAAAAAAATATATGTTTTGACTTTGTTGAGTTGTCTGTTGATGCTATCTGCCTGTGATAGTTATCTGGACATAAAACCGGTGGGAAGCGTGATCCCCCAAACTGCTGAAGAGTATCGCGCTTTATTGGCGCGTGCTTATCTGAATGTACCGAAGGACCGCGGACAAGCTTGTTTCCGTTCGGACGAGATGATGGTGAATGATAATGAATACGACCGGAATTCATTCGGAGACATCGAACGTTGGAATGATGTTTCTCCGTTTCCGGGAACGAGTCAGTTTACCTGGTCCAATTTCTATAATGTACTTTTTATAGCTAACCAGTTGATCGAGAATGAAAAAGAAATTACAGAGGGCACTCCTGAAGTAGTGAACCAGTTGGTAGGGGAGGCCTATCTACTTCGTGCTTATATGCATTTTGTTTTGGTAAACTTACATGGTCAGCCATATACTAAGCCCGGAGCCTTAAGTTCAAAGTCAGTACCTTTGAAGTTGGATACGGATATTGAAAAGACATTAGGACGCAATACTGTAGAAGAAGTTTATATTTCTATTTTGTCAGATATCGAACGGGCTCGTGAACTGATAAACAAAGAAGAATGGGAAACAGTTTTCTCTTATCGGTTCAGCGTTTTGGCAGTAGATGCATTGCAGTCCCGTGTCAGCCTATATATGGGTGAGTGGCAGAAATGTCTGGAATCTGCCGAAGCAGTATTAGCAAAAAAATCTGTTCTTGTTGATATGAACGAAGCCTCCTTTGTTCTGCCTAATCATTTTGAATCAGTTGAAACCATAACAGCATTGGAGCAAGTTATGAGTTCAGTAGTCAATAACGCCGCATGGGCTCCTGCTTCTTTTCTTACTATTTATCAGGAAGGTGACAGGAGATTGGCTGCCTATTTTGCTGCTCCCGATGAAAATGGAAATCGAAAGAGTTCTAAAGGAGGGAAAAGAGATTACTCCTGTACTTTCCGTGTAGGTGAACTTTATCTCAATGCAGCCGAGGCTGCTGCGCGTCTGGACAAATTGCCGCAGGCACGTACGCATCTTTTGGAACTGATGCAGAAACGTTACACTCCCGTAGCTTATGTTGAGAAAAAGAATGCTGTGAATACAATGGATAAAGATGCTTTGATTGGTGAAATATTGAATGAACGTGCCCGTGAACTTGCTTTTGAGGGACATCGCTGGTTTGACCTTCGTCGTACTACGCGTCCACGGATTGTGAAAGTCCTCCAAGGCGAAACCTATATACTGGAACAGGATGATCCACGCTATACGATTCCTATTCCGAAAGATGCTATTGCTGCCAATCCGGGATTAGCCAACTAATACACATGAAGATCTAAAAAAGCACACACAACCCAAGCCGCAGAGTCTATAAAAAGATTTTGCGGCTTTTTTTATTTGTAATTTATCGCTGTGCCCTAATAAATAGCTTACGTTAGTATTGATTTAGAATGAAACTTTACTTGTCAGAAAAGTAATTATCTCCTTTCAGAATGTATGAACGGAATTCAGGGGATATGAATTGAATGTTTTATATATGTGTTTGCAAATTAGATGATTATGACGCTTTGCTGCTTGTCGGCCAAAGCCTTGTTTTAACACAGTGTTAAAGCAAGGCTTTTGATGATAAAGAAGAAGTCTTTTAAGTGCAAAAGATTTATTCTTTCTATTCAAGAATGGAATACTTTAAGAATAGCATTAACATTGTTAATTGGGAATTCTTCCGAAACGAGGAGCCGTATTGTTCTATTTTATAGGATATAGGAAAAAACTAACAGATTCCTTTGTGGGTGATTGGACAAAACCGTATTTTTAAAGGCATAATACCTATATTGATGAATTATCAGAATGTATGTGATAAAAATCAGAATAGAGAATAGAAGGAAATAGCATAAATTTGCCCAATATCGTCATTTAGTAGATAAGAAGCCATATAACACAGACATTATGCCTGACAAAATAAAGAATATAAAAACATACCGGAAAAAAGAACGTATGATTCTCTCCCGCTCCATACGGAGAAGGAGAAGATATATTGAGGTAGCTTTCGGAAATAACGATGCTGCAAGGCTATTGTTGTCAAAGGAGAAGGGTGTGCTGTTTGCAAGCAACAAGGCATACCTGCCGGCAGAAGACTTTGTTTTGGCAGAGTTCTTCGACCGTTATGTGAATCTTGCATTTATTGACTATTCCAAAGTAACAGACACTACAAATAAACCGGAGAAAGAAAAGACCATCCGCCCGGAACTGCCTGCGGGCTTTTTGGAAAAGCTGAAACAGATGCGTTACAGCGATCATACAATACGGATATATACTACCTATATCGGAGATTTTCAACTGTATTTTGCCGGAAGCAACCTGAAAAGGATTTCGCCGGACGAAATAAATGCTTACCTGCTTCATCTGATAGACAAGAAAAATATCTCTTCCTGCCAACAGAACCAACGTATCAACGCAATCAAGTTCTATTATGAAAAGGTGCTGGGCAACGAACGTCACTGCTACAGGGTAAACCGTGCAAAGCGTGAGAAGGCACTGCCGGATGTATTGAGCAAGGAAGAAGTGAAAGACTTTCTAACAGTAGCTAAAGAAGATTTGCGGTTTTATTGCATGTATTCGCTACTGTACTCGGCAGGGCTTCGTATCAGCGAATTGCTGAATTTAAAACCGGATGATATAAACATTTCCCGTTCACTGATACATGTGCGACAGGGAAAAGGGAAGAAAGACCGATATACGCTGCTATCCAAACCGTTTATCAATAAACTGGAAGAATATAGGATAACGTATCAGCCGGAAAAGTGGCTTTTTGAACGTGAGGCCGCAGTACAATTCTCTGAAAGTATCGTTTCCAAAAAACTGAAAGAGATAGCCCATGAAGCAGGAATAACAAAAAGAGTATATCCCCACTTGTTCCGCCATTCGTTCGCTACACACGAGATGTACGTCCATATTGCAGACACTTACAAAAGCAAAATTAAAAGTCCGTTGGACGATATTTTAGAAGAAGAGATTTAATAAAATACTTAGAGAAAATAACAGCGAAACATTAAATGACCGCTGTTAGCATAACGTTAGCCACTAACAAAAAATCAAAATAATGATGGTAAACATAGATGATTACATAGAACAAATACAAAATTATGTGGCTTATTTAGCCAATAAAGACTATCAAGCTACACAAGAACTTACTCTGTCTGATAGTGTACCTATTCAAGATATACAACGCAGAATAGAAGAATACGGGAATGAAATCATTCCACTACCGACCAATGCTTTTGACTTGGCACAAGTATATCAAGTAACAGATAAGCAAATAGATATATTTCTCCCTCTTTGGAGTAAAGAAGAAGGCAGAAGTGATTTAACTTTATGTTTGTCATGTTTTAAAGAGGAGAATAAAATAAAAATAAACGATTTAGAAGTTTTATAAAGCGGCTAACAAACAGCATACCGCCTAAAAGCGGCACGCTGCAACCCATTATGTGCAACTGAAAAAACAATGTAAATTATGAAAATAGAAAGAATTAGTGATGTCCTGCAAGGTATGGATGTCAATACAGAAGATGCGATTGTAACCCTGTCAGATAAGATTTGGGAGATAGGCAACATTGATGAAATTAGGCAACAAGTATCCGCTGTAACTTTTACCTTTCATGTTGTAACTAATGTGATAGGAAATTGCAAATGCGATGGCTGGATGTCTATTGTAGAATATCATGCAGACTTGTTGCCTTACATATCTTCTGCAATGTATGAAATCGGATTAGATAAGATAGGTGAAGCAACCCAAAATATACGCAATATCTTCCCTCTGGATATATCGGTTCTTGGAGAAGATGAGTTTTGTGAGGTTGTAAACTTTATGAAAGGGCATAAAACAGACTTAGAAGAGCTAAAAAAGTATAGTGAATCGGAACAAGAAAAAATGAGTGAACAATACTTTGATACTATCAACAAGCTGGATGATATTGCAGAGAAACTATGGTATTATGGCTGCCCTGACAATGAAGGTTGGGGAGTGGTAAGCAGGTATTTGGAAAAGCACTTGCAGGACAATTTTTGGAAGTAAATGCACATAACAAGCACCTGTGCCGCCTCTAATGGCGGCAAGCTGCATCCCATTAGTCGCTAAATAATGAATAATATGAATAACGATTTGTTTTTTTACCTATTCAATAACTTTATTGGTGGAGCTGATGATGATGAAATGTCAATGAACTATCTAAATTTAGATTTGAATAATGATAATTCGTTGTGCAAATTTCTTCAACATGAAATCATACCATTTTATGAAGCTAATTTTTCTTTGACTCAGAAAGAAGATTTGAATACTCTTTTAGTAAAGTTGGAAAGTGGTGAGATTGAATTAGGGGTAAATGAGTTTGAAAATCAACTATTTCCATTTGAAACGCCGAATAATCTACATAACTTTTGTAAAAGCATTAAAAATGTTTTGTTTGAACATAAAATTAGCGACTAACAAACAGCTACACCGCTTAAAACGGAACGCTGACGAACATTAGTCATTATAAAACAATATGTATATCAAAGAACTATCGAAAGGAATAAAAATAAAAGGTTTTAAAAAGAATGGCTTAACTTGGTTATGCCAATGTGATCCTTTTGTTTATATGTTCAGAATTGATCCCGGCAAATATTGTGATAAAAATTGGCAATATTATACCTTGGAGATAGGAATCTATTCTTCAGATGTTTTTGGTTTGTGTTGGGGTAAAGTGCCAGAGGGTAAAAGTGTAAAAAATACAGATTGTTGTTTGAGAGGTAGAATTTCTGATTTCTTTCAAGAAAATGGCGACATTGAATTTTATGAAGGTGTAGAAGTAAAGGAATTACAAGAAAGAATAAATTTCTTAATTGGAAAGGATATTATTCCTTTCTTTAATAAAATAAAATCATTTGAAAAGCTATATAGAATAATGCTTTTCTACGAAGAAAAGGCTATTCAACAAGAATTGCATCAGATATATATTGCTTGTATTGAATATGTAATGAATAAAAAAAATGATGCTTTAATACGATTAGAGAAAATCAATAATCAAGTATGGGAGAAGAAGGCACAAGAAGTAATAATGAGAATGACTAACAAACAACTAAGTGCTGAAAACAATTAGTTGCAACCCATTAGTCATGTACTATAAAACAGAAATGAAGATAATAAAACTATATAAGGTGATTAGTTCTGATGAAGTCATATTATTTGATATGGATTTCATTAGAAAACTATTAACTACCTACGATAATTATGTTTCAGCTACATGGTTAAATGAATCCGTAAGTCATATCGAAATCAATTATTCGGGTAGAGCGTGGAAAACAATAAATAGTTTCTTCCATTATTTATCACAACACAATAAGGAGATTGTTTATTTATCCGCAGCTTCTAAAAACGAAAGCACTTCTTTGTTTTATACTAATGAATTGCTTAATCAAATCAAACAGGAGTGCTGTGGATTGATAGAACTGATAATTGAAACAAACAATCAGAATATGGAAAATTTATATTCATTGATAAAAAATATTTATGATTTTTGTCATTTTGATTATGGATATTGTTTTAATCTAAAGAAGAATCAAGATTTGTTTTCTGAAGTAATAGATAAGAAATCTTTTATCACTTCTTTATTTTCTGTTACAGGACGAGTCACTTCGGTGCAAATTGAAGCAACTAAGCGAAGAAGGGAGGTCTTGTTACAAGTTAAACAAGGTGTTATCCCGCAGATTTATGAGATAAATATATGGAATAATAAACAGTTAGAACAAGCAATAAAAGAAAAGTTGTTTATCAACAAAACGAGAAAATTGAATAATAATTTAAATATAGTTGAATTGTCGGACATGACTAACAAACAGCAAACCGACTGAATAAGCGGAACGCTGCCAGACATTAGCAACAATCAAATCATTATCGTTATTATGGATATAGAAAGAATACTTAAAACAAGAGAAAATGCAATATACTACGGCATTGGTGAATACCAAAAAGAATGTTTTAGTTGGGTTGGTGGAAATGCTCCGACTTGCTTTGATGATAAGAATTTATCGAACAAAGATAATCTCTATTTTTATCTAACATTTCAAAACCCTTTAAATCCCAACAAGCAAATATCTATTTTCACTCCGGAATTTGATGTTGCATTGGAATATAACACATATCCCGATTGTAAATTGTTGTTGGTTGAACATGA
>ERZ833963.860-NODE-860-length-42061-cov-10.827548_pt1 | contig 42061 bp, 63 predicted proteins | sample MGYA00519693_ERZ833963 | MGnify/ENA primary metagenome ERZ833963 (study PRJEB31850, sample SAMEA3708748) | human gut metagenome | biome: human gut; feature: human-associated habitat; material: faeces | place: China | collected 2014 ...
AAGGCTCCAAGTCGTGCCCACATTGTTCCAGCCAAATTTGCTTTGCTATGGAGGATGGAATATTTCTACTAACTAAAGAATCAAAAAAATCCACTAGAACATCTCTCCTATAGGGATATTCTAGTGGATTTTAAAATATTAATTATTTTCCGTTCTTTTGAACTGATTTAATAGCGGCTTTGTGTGAACCTTCATATAGTTTCCATTGCTTGCCATCAGAAGTCTTGATAGTAGTTTTGCCGACCTTAGTGAATTTCCAGTTGAAGTCAGGTTCCTTGATAATTCTGAAGCCATCGATCTTGAACTTCTTAGCATTATCTTTGTCCATAACGATTTTAGCTTTCTTGAAATCAGTAATAACTTTCTTTGAACCGCTCTTGCTTACACGCACGAATTGAACAGTCTTCTTATCTTTACCAGTAAAGAAAGTGATGTACTCATCCTTGTTATCTTTGCTGACACCAACATAAACTTGATTCTTGATCTCACTCTTTGTGATCTTTTTAGCAGAATGTTGTTCAGCTTGTTGAGTACTATTATTTGAACAACCAGTTGCTACGGTAGCAAAACCACCCATTAATGAAACAGCGGCTAATAAAGTAACCAATGTTTTTTTCATTATTATCTTCTCCTTGATGCAATTTATTGATAAAAATTCATCGTCACCCTTGATTTTATGGTAATGAAAACTAAAAATCAATTTATATTGTAAATTCAAAGGATTTTTTTAAATATTTCTTATCAATTTGAGCCAAAATATTGTATAATTATATAGTTATCAAATGCGAACTTAGTTTAATGGTAAAATACCAGCTTCCCAAGCTAGTGTCGCGAGTTCGATTCTCGTAGTTCGCTTTATACAGTTCCGATAAGTTTCGATAGCTTATGAAAAGCCTATAAATCAACGTTTCTATTTTCATGAGTTACGATAAGTCACATATATAATACATAAAAGTGTGTCACGTGTGTGTCGCGAAAATATTTTGTGGGAGCAAAGTTTTATCGCCAGTCAAACGACTAGCGATTTTTTTTATACAAAAATAATTGAATTAAATCTGCAATCTACCATGCAATGATTTTTTTAATTATTTTTAGACAAACAAAAAAGCCCACCACCTAAATTAATAGATGTGAGTTGTTATAATTTTGCAAATAAAAAAAGCCCTACTTGACAAAGGTAAATGACAAGCTAGGCTTCTACTAGAACGGCAAGACTACTGAGCGTTGTAGTCAAGAGATACGAAACATTCAAAGCTTAATACAATTTTTTGTTACACATTGATTCGAGTTGTTCACATTTGGCATAGCTATCATTGCCGAGTTATTAATCGCAATTTTTATTCATTAGTCAGCAGTGCGGCAGATGTGGGATTGAGCCCCCGCATCTGCTTTTTTTTGTGTTTACACAATAACACATACTTTAATTTATATCCAATAAAAAAACAAACCTAATTTAATAGGTATGGTTAATTCAATATTACTTTTCAGACTTCTTGTTAATTTTTTCAGCAACCTTATCAACAATATTGTCGGCTTTTTCTTTGGCTTGTCCAACCTTTTCTTGAATCTTACCTTTTAGCTCTTTCTTATCATCGTCAGTTGCTTTTCCAACTGTCTCATTAGTTTTTCCTTTAATCATATCTTTTTTGCTATCAGTACTCATATTAACATCTCCTTTTGAATATATTCTTAATGAACCTTTTTTTGCAATTCATCGCCAGCTTTATCAATACCTTTAGCAGCAACAATAGTTCCTCCTATAAGTACACCTCCAACGATCAATGTACTAACAGCCATAAAAGCAAAAACATTCTTTAATATACCCATGATGTGATCCTCCTCAAGCTTTTTTTCTTACTACGAAGGATACAATCAATACAAGAATGATTGCTCCAATCAACGATGGAACGATTGCCATTCCTGCAAGTTGTGGACCCCATGATCCTAATATTCCTTCACCAATGAAGGATCCCACAATACCAGCTATTATGTTAGCAATCCACCCCATAGATTCTCCTCTATTGGTAACTGCACCAGCGATTGCACCAATAACTGCACCTACTATTAGAACCCATAACCAATGCATAAAATCACTCCTTTTTATATTTATAATTAAATGCTAATACATTGAGACTATTTTTGCAAATTATACACAAAAAAGCCACGCATCAGCGTGACTTTTCAACAAACGTGAGGTGTTAACATATAACACTTACTATTATAATAGCTCGTTGCCTGTTTATCAGAGTATTCTCTGTACAACCATCATAAGCTTTTTTTTCTAAAATATCAATAAGGATTCAACCGCTATTCATATATATTTATACCAAAACAAATAAAAAAAGCCCCCACTCAAAATGAGTGAGAGCTAATTGTTCTGAAACCGAGTTAATTCTGTCTATCCTTTAAATCCAGAACCTTGTTGATATTTAGCTGGAATATATTCGTTTGTAGCCACTTGGTAGCACCAACCAATTCCAGGGATGTTAACTAGCTTATCGACCGTTTTCCATTCACTACCGGCTTTGAATTTCTTGTTACTGCCAGAAATGGCAGCGCCCTTACCATCGACAGATTCAGCTTGATCTCCATTAATAACTAATTTGTCTTTAAAGGTCGTAGATGATTGTGGTAGATAGATGTTACTTCCAATCACGAAATAAGGCTTGCTATCAATTACTTGGATTGAATTAGATACCCATTTCGAGCTAGGTGTAATCCAAGAACCTTCGTTAGCTTTACCATTGCTATCGTATGTGGTAAACGTCTTAAACGCTTTACTATCTAGTACTTGAACCACATTATTAACTGTGGATTTTGGCTTTTCTACGGTATTGATACCGTTCTTAACATCAGCTTGAAATTGTGCTTTGCTAATTCCCCACTTTGCTAGATATGGATAAGGGTCGACATGATCACTTTCGTTACTAGGTTGGTTGTTTGTGCAGTATTGATGTGTTACTACCCCATATTCAGATGTATCTAATGTTAGTGGAACGCCAGCTTCAACAGCAAGCTCACGCAATAGATTAACGTAAATCTTATAATCGGTCATAAACTCGGCTTTAGTCTTATGTGATTCAATCAATTCAACACTAGCATATCCCCACGAGTTCCATCCGCCACCGACGTCCCAAGCACCTTGATTAGTAGCAGCGGTTTGATAGATTTTACCGTTGCCTACTACATGAGTAAAGAAACCAGAACGTAAATCTTTCCACGACATATATCCAGCATCTTCTTTAGCCATGGATTTATTGTTTCCAGTTGAATGTGCGTGGACTTGTCCAAATGGTGGAACTCCCACTAATGGTGTATCTTGTCTAAAATAACTCTTATCAATGTTCATTTATTTATCCTCCTTATTTTCTTTCTCAGGTTCGCCATTTTCAGCGTAATCACTTAATTTATTAAGCCTATCCTTGATAAAGTGTGGTAGTGGCAACCCCATCTGTCCTACGTTTTCTGTGATTGACGTAGCATACATAAAGATCCACAGCCAAAGAACAGCATCGCCTACCCATTCATATCCAATGGCGATTGACCACGGATATAGCAGCCACACTAAAAGTATGATCGTGATATGAATGGCGAATCCTTTTTTGCCGATACTGCTATCGGTTGTAGATGTTACTAATGATTTTGAAATCCCTGTAATCACATCGGCAAAAATTAAAACTGCCAGTGTGAATAGCAGCGGATTTTTGTCTAAGTGTTCCATTGCATCGATCCAATTCATTGGACCGACGTTTGGTAATGGTGCATACATATATATTTCATCTCCCTAATTTTTCGTAAAAAAATAAGCCTATAAGGCCGTGATTTTGGTTATTTCTATGTCAGTTACCTGACCCATCGTGATTTGTTGACTGTTAATCATCAATTTCATAATTTTATATTTCCTATACCGATTTTATTAATTAAGCGACAGTTATATAAAAATTGATACTACGGGAAGAGTTCATATAATAAGCAGTTAGGTCTCCAGAAATAATCAAAGCAAGGCTGCCATCGTCGCTTACTACACCATTAAAATTCCAACTACTCGTGTGTCCTGATGCTGTATAACTCATACTAGCGCTACCTTTTTTAATTTCAGAAATATTTAAGACAGAAGTAGTAATAAATGAATCATTAATGAATGGATTAGTTCCCTTTAGTCCGATTTGCACATTTATTTTTTCCAAGTTTTCCCAATTGCTTCCAGAGTTAAACAAGTGTATAGGAGTAGAAATTGGCATGTTATTTGTAAGTTCTAAAAATGCTAAGGGGGTCCCACTTTCAAGCTTCTGACTCCCACCAATTTCTTGACCGCCATACATAATTTTTCCCACGTTGCTACCTCCAATTTTAAAATTCATTTAGATACCTCCTTAAGCGTCAGGAATTACATACAGAATTTTTGGATCAACCGTTCCTGCATCTTCAAGCGCTTTGTAGTCTTCTTGACTGATTGGAGTAATCATGGCTTGAACAGTGTTTTGAAGTGCTGTAACGTCCGTCTTGTCGGCTTTTTTGGTTATTCCATCATTGATAGCTTGAACACCGTCTTTATTTTTAGTTACGGCATCGGCTAGCTCTCCGATAGTGTCCAATGTAGCAGGAGCAGCACCGATAATGTCATTAATGGTTTGTTCGGCGTATGTTTTGGCTTGTCCAACACCTGTAGAAATTTTGCTGTCAACCTCTGCGTTTGTGGAGTAGTTGCCTAAAGCATTTTTAATAGATGTTTGAACACCATCATTAGTCGCAATATCTTCAGGATTGAGCGAATAATCAGTGGCTGTGGGTCCTTTTTCAAGTTTAATTTTAGGCAAATTACTTGTATTTATTGCAGCCTCATTTTTATATGCGACAACTATATACAGTTGAGTTGTTGTAATTGCTGTTGTGAATGTATAATTTACAGAAGTTATCCATGGCGCCGGATAGGTTATATTTCCATTAGAATCTAACTCTAACCAACTGAATTTTAATAAAGTATCACTGATAGAGATTGTGTAAGGAGAGTTAGAGCTTACAGAAATACTTTGAAGAGTTCTAATTCTAAAATTAGAAGTCTTAAATGTAGGGTGGTTACCTATTGTGCCATTAATAAGCCATTCTTGAGCCCAATTAGAAGGAAGATTAGTTAGCAAGTTAGTCCTGACACCACTAATATTCTGAGCAGCTAAATCTAATTGAGCTTTCAAAGCATCAAATTTATTTTTAACGTCTGTTGCTTGAGCATCTAAGCTATCTAAAGATGTATTGAAATCTGCAACGTCTTTATTGATTAAATTCTTGAAGTCGTCATAGTCGCCTTGTAAAGTCGCTAGCAGTGCTTTAAATCTGTTTTCAAAGTCTGTTTTTTGTTCACTAAAATCATTTTCAAAGCCACTTGTTTGGCTGTTAAAATCACTTGCTCGTTTGTTTTGAGCATCTGTAAACGCTGTCTGTGAACTACTTTGGAATGTGTTCCATGCTGTTTTAGCAGCATCTAAATCTTCCTTTGACTTATCCACGAAACTTTGCATCTTGCCAGTCAGTTCAGCAACTTTATTATCAATCTTTGCGTTTCCGGTATCTGCAAAGTCTTTTAAGGCTAAAACGTAAGATTCGGCTTCCTTGACCAGTGTTTCAAAGTCATCAATATAGCTTCCAGCTTCCTTTATTGATCCGATTCCTTGTAACACAACTAACTTCACGCTTGATGTGGAATCGTCTCCGATTTTGAAATACATGTTTCTGAATACGCCGACATTTGTGTACATTTCATCTGGAAACTTAACCTTGAACGTATTTTCTGACTTATCAGTCACAGTTTGCTTAATCAGCCGTTGGTCGGGTGTTTTGGCGATGAGTTCAACATCAACCGTGGATAAATCAGTGTACTTTTCGAATGACTTTCCTAAAGTGACTTGTAGCTCGTCACCTGTGTCGCCTTGTCTAATCTTTAAAGGCAGCTCGTAAATTGGAGTTGTCTTGTCTGTATCTAGAATAATGGATGGTAGCGACATCTAGTTTTCCTCCTTTTCCATCAAAGTTTTAGCTTGTGTTCGAAATTCTTCGAAGTCTTTTTCGATTGTGTTCATATCTGATCTGTCAATAATCGTTTCGGAAATATTAAAAGTACCAGCACCATTCAAGTTTGCGTTAAAGTTTGCCAGCACGTCATTATTTTCGTTTGTAGATGTTCCATTTAAGTACACCGTTCTACTTGTTTTTAGCATTAGTTTCCTCCTTCAAAATGTAATCGTCAGGAAAAGCCTCAGGTGCCTTGTCAAACACCTCTTTAATTAATGCTTGTTGCTTTTGCAATTGAATAGCCATAATCATGTTTTCGGAATCCGATTGAGTTAATTTTTCTTTATATTTTTCAATCAATTCGTTAGCAGTCACTTCTGCTACCTTATTTGTATTTAATTTTTTCATTTAGACACCTATTCTCTTTCCATCTACATATACGGGTCCTTGTAGGTATAAACCGGAACCATTTCCTGAAATATTCCCACCAACATGTAGATATTGAATGTTAGCATGAATGGCCCTGTCGATATCGCCGTCCACAGTTAGCGCTGGCGTTGAGATACCATAACTGGCAACCGAAGTAGAAACCTGTCCAGCCGAGTTAAGAAATTGAGCATATGACTTGGTTTTAATTGATCCAGCTACGAATTGAGCACCGTCAATAATTCCACCATTGATGGTTCCACCGTTGATAGTAGTACCAGTTAGCACGTTGCCTGTTATTGAATCCGCGTAGATACGACCATCAGCACTTAAACCATTCATAACTGTTCCATCATTCTTGTGGAATCCAGCGCCGGCATCATCAAGCAACCAATATCCATATGAAGTATGAATTTTCATTTGAGTGGCATTCATTAAATTTGGTGACCACTCGATTTTGTTGTTACCGCCGGCATTCATGACTTTGGTCATGTCTGATTGAGTGTTAGCAACGTCCTGCTTAACCGCATCAATACGACGTTGTGCTTCGGCTGCAGTGCTTTCTAGATTATCTTGAACATCGTCGATTGCATCATTTGTATCTTTAACATCCTCTTTTACATCAGATACATCCCCGGAAACGTTATCAATTTTCTTTTCTAAGTTATGAAATACTGATGTAGCTTGAGTACCTGCTTTAATGACTGTTGCATTTTCATTAATAGGGTCGAATTGCATTTCATAAATTCTTAGTTGAACATTGATATCAAAATCGGGATCATAAATCTTAGCAAAGTCAGCAAGTTCAAACTTCTGTTTTCTAAGACTTCGATATTCAAATGTATTGATTTCAACATCATAAGCTGGCTCATCAATTCCTGGATTGTTATTGAAATAATTTTTTGCTTCCGCGGAGAAATCCTTTCCGCCTTCAACCGCACTAGAAAAGTCCACTGCTTTCAAATACTCGTGCTGGTATTTTGAATAGAGTGGACTTTTTATTTTACTTCCATAAATGGGTTCTTTATTTTCTCCCTCTCTAGGCTTGTAATAAGGGATGATTGCTGTTACTAATCCATTAAGTGAACGTTTTACAGATATATTTGAGATATTCTTTCCTTTTCTCAAAACAATTGTCTTAAAATCATCGGCCTTAGTTAAATTCATATTGAATTTATCTTTTAACACGTATGTACCAGTTACTTTAGCAATTGAATTGGCTGAGCCTAGAACCATTTCATTGATGTTAGTATTAGGTTCAAAAATAACGTTTGTACCTGCAAACTGTTCATCAATGTCGGTTGTCAAACTAAATTGACCAGGAGTATTAGTGGCATTCTTGATGTAATCCAAAATATACGATGCTGTAAATCCATCAATTGGAATTTGACTTTGAGCCATGTAATTATTAAGAATCACACTAATATGACTACATGAAACCTTGACATATCCAGATGTAGAATCTTTATCAATGTCAGTAATCATAAACAGGTCATAATCTCGAACTGAATCAGGTTTAACTTTAACTATCATCTCTTCTTTGACTACGTTGTAAAATCGACTACTCTTAGCTAATTCAAAATCAAATGTATAAGCACCATTCAGTGTATTTTGAACAATAGCACTCTTTTGAATAATCCCAGTTATCTTACCTAATCCATTACTAGTGAAATCAGTTTCATCTGCTTTGTATAAAATTGGTGTCATATTGTTCGCCACCTTGGTCTAACGATTACTTGTGATACATCACCATCCCAGGAGATTTTATTAACCCCACGAGAGAGAGATGGGAACTCATCAATAGTCGTATTCTCATTAACGAATGCGATACTACCATCGTCGTTGGTTTTAAAGGCATCTTGATTTTCTTCAGCTGAATCCAGCTCAATAAAACCATCAATGTTTAAATCAAAAGTACGATCATTAATTTGAAATTTAACAGCACCATTCCCAGTAATTTTGAAATATGGTTTCGCATCAAATAAAAAAGAACTAAATAGCTCAAAAGGTTCTGAGAAAGCTAATTCTTTATCGATTTCAAAATATTTAAATGCTGCTGCTGACAATTTATATTTATAGATTCTAGCATTAGATAAACGTGTAATTCTATCAACTTCCACATTATCGATGTTCTTAACAAAGTATGTAAAATTAGGGTCTGTATATATTCTAAATGGCTTATAATCAAATCCGTCAAACAATGTAAATAGCTGACCCTCTAAGTTATATCGTTCCTGTTCGGTCTTAGCCATGGTTGCGAATTCTAATTCGAATTCACGATTCTCGTATGAATTTTCATCAGAAATTAAAGCTTTGCTAGAACCATCAATACTTGTCAAACTCCCTTTTCGCTTTGGAAGCGGAATTTTAACAAATGATGTAATACGTGAATTTAATACATCCACACTTGAAATATTATCGATTACAAATTCTCCATCTTTAATAGTTAACTCCTCCTCCCTGAGCTAGTATATTTCTATCATCTTTTCGCTTAATTTCTCTCATTACCTTATCCGCTAGCTTTCTAATATCCATGTCACTTGAGACAGCTGCTTGAATGTTGATTGTGTATTCATTGTGGTTGTTTACAGGACTGTTATTGACTGGGTTACTTGAATTAAAGTATTGAGTTGTCTGATTAGTAAGACTTGGACTTAATTCAGTAAAGTCTTTAACAACGCTTGAATATCCAGGAGTACCGTTAGCATATTGCTTAATTCCACCTAGCAAACGGTTAGTTTGATTAGCTGGCACAACTTGTGAATGTCGTGGAAGTGCCATTAATATATTTCTACCAGTTGGTACGAAACTTTCGCCGGTTGGTAGATGAATCAACTCACGGAATGTTGAGCCACGTTGATCATTGACCATAGCTACTTCACTAGAATTAAAATCGCTAGTACCATTTTCTAAGTGCAATGTTTTCTTAACAGTTTCGACAACCGTTCTAAGTGTCTTAGTAATGATGTTAGGTTTGCTTTGGAATCCACCAATAGCATTAGTTGCGTTGTGAGCTGGACCAGATGCTTGATCTTGTCCTTTGAAATGTTTAGTGCTTACACTCTTGCTATTAAAAGTTCCAACAGAATTCTTACTAGTATTAGATTTGTTGACTACATCACTTGAATCACCTTTGAAGTGTTTGGTGTCAACCGGCTTACTATTATGACTATCAATAGCGGTTTTACTTGTTGAAATTTTGCCAAGCACATCAACGTTGTCACCCTTTAATTTCTTAACAGCTACCGATTGTCCGTTGAAACTTACAACAGCAAGTTTTCCGTTGCTTGTTTTATTTAGGATGTCCGCATTATCACCTTTCAACTGTTTAAGCTGTGTAGGTGTTAAATTGTAGCTCTGTATTCCGTATCCTGCTTGTTGTAGCGCAGTCATAGCTGATTGATTATTAATAATTAAAGTCTTTTGCACATCAGATAAAGCATTGAAGTTGCCATAAGCAACTACTAAGTTAGCCAAATCCATAGCACTGTTACCAGTATGAATAATTGCATTCTTTTCGGCTACCGGCAAAACGTTCCATTGGCCAGCCTGTACTAAAGCGCCAATAATTGGAGCACTAGCTTTGTCGTTAACGATTGCATTTTTAGCCTGTAAATCCAATCCCTTCCACTTATTTGAACTAGTTAATGCTTGAACCAATTGAGCAGTAGCCTTATCGTGAACTACTGCATTTTGTTCTTTCAAACTTAATTGATTCCACATTCCAGACTTTTGCATAGCTAAAACGATTTTAGCCGTTGCTTGATCGTGGACAATTGCATTTTTTTGAGTTAATGAAAGCTTGTTCCAATCACCAGACTTAATCATCGCGTCCACGATAGGAGCAGTTGCTTTATTGTTAATGACTAGTGATTTCTGTTGCATAGACATTTTGTTCCATTGGCCTAATTTATTAAGTTGGTCAACTAACTCAGCACTACCCTTACCTTCGATAACAGCTTTCTTAGCGCTAACCGTTAGTTTGTTCCAGGTACCAGTTTTAGTGAGTAAGTCAATCATGTCTTTCTCACCAGATGTCTTGACTAAAGCTTCTTTATCTTTAAGAGAAAGTTTGTTCCACTCACCTGCATCGGTCATAGCTAATGCAAGTTCTTTTTGGCCCTTGGCTCGAACAATAGCGGTTTTCTGTTCAGGTGTTAGCTTATCCCAATCTTTAACCTTCTTAACGATTCCAGTTAATTCCTTATCACCTTGAACACGAATCATAGCTTTCTTTTCGCGCCAGGATAGCTTATCCCATCTTCCAGATTGAATAGCAGCTTCACCAATCATTGACTTAGCATTACTGTTAATTTTTGCATTCTTTAAATCAAATTTAAGTCGTGCCCAACCTTGTTCAGTCTTAGCTGTATCGTTGATTGTTTCTTGTGCATTAGTCTTAATCTTTCCGGTTTTTGGATCTAGAACTAATGAGTTCCAATCTGAACCCGCTTTTTTAGCAACGGTTCCAATCTTGCCGTATTCCTGGGCGATTGCTGAAAGTTTAGCTTTATGGTTCTTAGCTGTATTATCTAAAGTCTTATCTATATCGTTCCAGGTAATTTTTTCCTTGTTCATCAAATCTTCAAGTGATGTGGAATGTCTAGCACTGTAATTATTTTCCAGCTTATCAATAGCTTGTAAATTCTTAGTCAAACTATTCTTGTGACCGTCCCTTAATTGAGACATGGCCTTGTTGTAGGCTTTCTCGCTTAACAGTCCTTTATCACGATAAGATTTTAATGACTTAACTTGTTTTTGATAAGCTTGCTGTTCCTTTAGGGATGTCTTTTCAAGTGCATCAATAGTTTGCTGAGCCTGTTGTTCAGTCAAACCTTTGACGCTACCATTCAAAGCTTTCATTACAGCAACTTTCTTCTTGCCTGTAATACCAAGTAATTTAATTTCGTTACTGCCTAATTTCTCTTGAGAGTTTTGAATATAAGTACGTTGTTCATCAGTTAGTTTCTTAACATTTCCATTGTGTGAACGAAGAATACCCGCTACATTAGAGCTTAATTGTCTTGATTGAGAAACAATCTTGTTGTTGCCAGATTTTTGCTCATTAACAGATTTTTCAACCGTACTTCTAACCATATCAGGTAGGTCTTTCAAGCCTTTTGTTAAATTTTGGTTGGCTTTCTTCCCAGTATTCTCAATCTCTTTACCGATATTCTCAAAAGCTTTAGCAGCAGTCTTACCATTGGCTTGAGCATTGTTACCAAACTCTCCTAATGCTTGACTAGCTTGGCGGTTGAAACCTTGAATCTTGGTTAATGATCTATCAGCACTAGCTCCAACATCAGAACCCCATTTAGCTACTCTTTGGCTTGATTCATAGGCTTTCTTTCCATATGTTTCCCACCAAACGCCACCAGCTACTAATGCTGCAGTAGTCAATACGATTGCACCAGTTGCGATAGGATTAGCGGCGGCAAATGTTAATACAGCAGAGCCGGCAGTTTTAACTTTACTTCCAAAAGTAGTGAACGTATTAGCTGAACCAGCTACCTTTTCAGTTGCTGAAACTGTGGATGTAGCAGCAGCACCTGCCTTAGTTGCGAAGTTTCCACTTTCATAAGCAGTCTTACTAAATCCAGCTTTTAAAACGCCTAATCCGGTAGCACCTTGCTTACTTGCTCCAACCATTCTCGACATGCCAAGCAATGGAGCTACGAATGCACCGGATAATGCACCTAATCCACGAGTTGCGCCACCTAATATTGATAATACAGGTCCAATAGCGGCGGCAAATGCAGCTGTTTTAACGATAGTTTTTTGCGTGGATTCATCTAATCTACCAAACGCTTTGACTACTTGAGTTGCATCCTTAACCAACGGCATTAATGTTGGTGTTAATTGATCACCAATGGTAATAGCTAAAACGTGCAGTGATTCTTTAAATTGAGCAAGTTGAGCAGCTTTGGTGCTATTCATAGTATCAGCAATTTTCTTTGTTGAACCAGTTGCCTTTTCGGTCTTCTCAGTCAATTCAGTTAAGGCATCTCCACCTTCTGATACCAACGCATTCATACCAGCTTGGGCTTCTGTACCGAACGCAGTAGCAATAGCTGCCGCGCGCTGTTCTTTTGTCCAACCAGCCGTATTCGTCTTAATCTTGTTAAGAATCTCTGGTAGCGTTAACGTACCTTTCTTAAAGTCAGCAACGTTAATGCCTAATTCTTTAAATCCAGCAGCGTTCTGTTTGCTTGGTTTCATCAATCTTGTTAATGCCGAACGTAAAGCTGTACCTGCGACTGCAATGTGTTATCGTACGAGTTCTTTATCTCGTACTTCATTATGTTTCCATAATGTTCAGACTATATTTTCATCCAATATAAAAATTGGCGCTAACTCTTCGTGGATATTTTTCCATACAAAAAAACTACTATATAACATAGTAGTGTTTGCTTAGGGTAATTTATCTAGTCGTTACACCTTCCGCGAGTTTCCTACACGGCTTGGCCCGGTCTTGACATGATTATATATAATTTTAGTGTTAACCGAATTGAATTAGTTCTTTTTCAAAGAGATTACTCTCTAAGCGGGCCAGTGAGAGCAGGATTTTTATTATTCTCGTTAACCCTTCAATACCTTGATTACTCATTAAACCAATCGCTGCAGCAGTTTCTTCCAAACTGATTCCAGCAGCGTGAGCAGTAGGACCAACATAAGTCATAGCATCGCCCATATCTTGGAAACCAGCAGCAGTTGCATTCGCCGTATAAGTCAAACTATCGGTTACACGTTGGGTATTCTTAAGCATTCCAGCTGTTGTATTAGATTTCAATCCAAACTGTTCAAGTGTTGATGTTGAAACGGTCATAACAGAATTGAAATCATCGCCAGAAGCTTTAGCCGCATTCAAAATACTTGGCATAGCTCCAAGTGCCTGTTTAGCGGAATATCCACGCTTGACCAACTCTTCAAGTCCAGAATTAATTGACTTAGTAGAAATACCGTATTGCACTGACCACTTCTTAGAAGCATCAGCCATTTGAGTCATTTCACGTCTGACTTGTCCGGCACTCTCGCCATTAGCTTGTAATAGCGGACCGATGTTTTTAATTTGAGAATTAAAATCAATAGCAGACTTAGCGGCATAACCAAAACCAGCCACAATAGGTGCTGTAACGCGCGTGGTCATAGTTGAACCCATTGAACTCATTTTTTGTCCAGCTGATGTTGCCGCAGAACTAAATTTCTTGAGATTGTTAGCAGCTTTATACCAACTTGTTTCTTGTTGTGCTATTTGACGTCCTAAACGTCCCATCTCGGAATCGAGTTGGTTCATAGCACTTTTAGTTCTATTGATTTGACTAGCAGCGTTTTGCTGTCTACGAGTTAACTTCTCTTGTTCACCGGCTGTCTTAGCAGTCTGAGAATTAAGTTTTTGATAAGTTGCTTCTTGTTCTTTAAGTCTTGCATTATAGTTGCTCATTTGTTGAGAGAGAGTAGAATAATGAGTTCTCATTGAATTAAGTGCATTACCATAGGCTTTTACGTAGTTATCTTGCAGTTTTAACGCTGTGTTTGTGTTCTTAATCGTGGACATTAAAGCTGCTGATGATTGTTTAAAAGGGTCAATATTTAAGCTAACAGTAGCTGCTAAATGTCCTAATGATCCAGCCATATCTTATCCCCTTTCTTTATGAAATCTAGGCAAACAAAAAAGGAAACGCCTTATCAATGGTGGTTTCCTTCTCTTCATATATATGGTTAATCCGTTTAACGTCATCCATGGTCATAGAATCCAAATCAGCTAATTTATAACCCTGACCCATTAATGATTTATAAAACTCATCGAGTTTGTTAAGCGATTCCTTTAAAGTCTGCTCAGTTATTTTTTTGCTTTGCTCTTATCAGTATCGATATTATCCGGGTTCTTAACTCCTAAACATTGATCAATAATATTTGAGATAACAGTTACATTTTCACCGTCTGCCCCGTTTAAGAAGTCTTCTTGTGTGAATTGGTCCTTAAAGAATTGTGATGCAAATTTAGCGATTTCCTTTGAATTGTTATCAAAGTCTTTGTCAGTTGGACCATCATTCTTGCCACACATTCTAACTTGATGCTGTTGTAATACCAATGCTCTAGTAATTTCCTTCAAAAAAGGTGGTTCAGTACGTTTAAATTGTTCTTTCTTTCCATTGATAATTAAGTTAACTTCATAAGCCATATATATTTCTCCTTTAAAATTCGATTATTCCGACCGCCACCGCTCCAATTGTGGGAGTATGCACTTAATCAATTAAGCTGTAGTTGTACCTGTAGCTGTAGGTGTATCTAAAGCTGTGTAGTCGTCTGCCGTCTTAGGAAATACGAAGCTCTTAAACTTTTCTAAGTCAAAGTCAGCATTGTCTTCACGACCAATTGCAACCATGATTCCATCTTCTGAATCTCCACGAGGAGCAAATGTACCTGTAGTTTCATCAGCATTTGGATCAGGAGTACCGTCTACGGTCTTAGTATCAACACCAGGTAGTGAGAATTTACCTTTAAGCATTGCTACGTGAATCTTTGTACCGTCATCCATTTTTGTGTCAAACATGATTGCAATATCATTAGGCTTTAGGTTCTTGTTATAAAGCTCAACACCATTCTTAACTTCGATTCCAAAGAAATCTTTTCTTGCTTCAGAATCGATATCTAATAGCTTGATGTCCAAAGTGGCTTCTGAAATACCACCAGAAAGAGTTACATATGGACCATCATCGGCCGCAATAGCCTTCATTTCATTTTTTAAATCCATTTTTGCTTCAGTTAGTCCTGGCATTTTCTTAGGACCATCGGCCACTAAATCATCCTTTACGACTCCATAATAAAAATTAGATGCACCAAATTTTGCTTTTCCCATTTAATAAATCTCCTTGTTTTTTTGTATTAAAAAAAGCCTTAGTCCTCGTTTGGACTAAAGCCTTGATATTCAAAGTTTCCTTGGACCATTTGTAGGTCCGTCATGTCAACATCACGATTGTGATTTTTGTAATATCGTTCGAATCCGTGAGCAAACATTTTATCGTAAATCATTTGTTCTAACTTTAATAATTCTTCAACCTTATAATTCAATATCCAAAAATCTATTTGAACTCGTGGATATTCAATCAAACGTTTATCATCGGCATAAGTTACCTCGTCACCTGGAATTGCAGTAATTCGAATCCAAGGGGCGTTTTTATTTTGGATAAAGCCCTGGTCTGGTGTGCCTGTATATATTTGAGGCACATCGATTTCATTCCCACGAATTTCATTCATATAATTATTGATCTCATCAGAATTTAAAAAGCTAAAAACGTCGTACTCATTCATATCAGTCACCAACCTTTAAGTTATCAACAAATATTTGAAGTACGGCATCTCTAGTTCCGTCTTGAGTTTTCTCGATAAAATGTTGTGGGTCTTGCTTGGAAGTTCCAGAGTTTGGAAAGTGAGCAATAGGTCCTTTAGTCCGGTCATATCCAACTGGTACTTCATATTCACCAGTTTTAACTGAAACACTTCCAACTTTCATGTGATCACGTAATGGACCCTTTCCAGAGTGGTCTTCGGTGCTGACAGGCGTATTCTGTGCCAATGTTTCACCAAAATACTTACCACCTTCCCGTACTGCTTTTCTAGCCTTACGATCATAACCGGCTTCAAGCATCTTAATGTTACTTAAAAGTTCTTCAGCTCCAGTTACTGTCATTTTCCATCCACCGCCTTGCATTCCAATTTAGTTAAATCCCGCTTATCAAAATCCTCATCAATTCCGGTTATTTGATAAATGTTTCCACGCCACTTTACTTTCCAGGATGAATCAATCAATCTTTGAGGCTCAAACTTAATAGCGAAGTTTGGTGATTCCTTACGATTACCAACTTTAGTCGTGGCGTCTTTAAACTCACGTATAGGTGTGTTAAGAACTTCTGCCCAACAGCTAAATAGTGGTGTATCTGTACCTGGAACCATCACGCCGTATTTATTTTGAACTTCTTTACTTCCAAAAAATTCAATACGCTCAGTCATATGAGTTAGTCTCATTACTATCGACCTCCTCAGCACGTAACTGACTAATAACATTATTGATTGTCGTGTTTTGTAATGGGAATCTCATGACCTCCGAACCAGTTCCACGATAGTAGTAGTCTTCTTCAACATATTTCATGAGAGCAACAAAGAATCTATGATCAGAAATAAAATCACTAGGTTGTTTTGTGCTTGAAATAGCATGAGCAATTTCACTAGCTCCGGATTCAATTAATTCATTTAAAACATCATCATCAAAGTCCTGGTCAATCTTGCAATATAATTTAAGAGTTTTGAATTGCTGGTCGGTTAGTAATTTATCGTCCGACATTTACTAGCCTCCAATCTTAGAAAGTAAAGTTGCCTTAGTATCATTAGATAGATACTTGATTCCCTTACTATCTAAATATGCTTTTATTTCAGCTACCGTAGAATTTTCATCGACCGCCCTTGTAGTCGAATCTACAGTTTTATCTGGGCTAGGCGCTGGGAGTTGCTTCGCCTTGAGTTACAAAGTAACCAGCTTTTTTATCTGCTGATTCAACATCAAAACGCGTTACAGCTTGTAGATATTGACCAAACACATCGTTGTCAACCCAACGTACTTGAATATCTAATCTATCAGCCATAATTACGGCGCGTTTCAAGTCACCAATCCAGGCGTGAGCTTCACCACTCTTACCAAGTGCTGTATCTTCAACAACTGTTACAGGAACTCCAAGCAATGTAACGGGTGAACCGTCTGCGATTGGTTGATGTAGTAGGTATTGACCATTCTTGTCTTTCAAAGTATCTAAGTAATTGTAGAAACTTTGTGATGCAACGATAACTTTGCTATAAGCTGGATCTAAATCAACATTAAGAATATGTTTGATATCATCTACAGATTCACCAGCTACAGTCTTAGGTGTAAATGACTTCAATACTGTTGAAATAGCTGTATTTGTAGTATTAATCTTCTGTTCTTGAGCGTTTCTAGCAACAATACCTGTTAGATCCACGGCTGAATCTTGAATAGCTTCGTTTGATACAGGAATAGCACCACGATATGTCTTAACTTCCCATGAAACATTTTCAAATTCTGGCTTAGCAAGTTCAGGATTAGCAGCTAATTCTTCAACAGTATTTAGTGAAGCTGTTGCACGTTTCAAAATTGGATATCTACCAGTTGCAGTAGTAGCAGTAAAATGTTGAACCAATTTTGCCAAATCTGTTACTGATTTAACTTCATTTTCTGGATTGTAAATAATTGATTCCGGAATAGTTACACTTGCATCTGGACTAGTGATACCCTCTGCACGTTTTTCACCTCTTGAATGTAAATAATCATTCAAAGCACGTTTTTCTTCATCTTCTGGACTTAATTTATTTCCATCAACTTTCTTACGTTGCTTAGGTGTTTCACGAAGCGCTTCGTAATTTCTAAGTTGTTCTTCATCAGCTTTGATATCTTCATCAAGTTTTCTGAGTGATTCAGCTGTTTTGTTAGCTGCTTCGATTTGTTCATCGGTTGCCTTGTCGTCGTTCAAAATTGAGCGGGCTTCAATGGCATCCTTACTTCTCTTTTCTTTATTTGCGTTAATTTTTTCGCGCAAAGCTCTAATCTTTTCATCTAAGTTCATATATTTCTCCTTATTTTTGAGCATTAAAAAAGGCCGCTGAACTTAATCAGTGACCTATTTCAAATATTCAATATTTAGTTTTCTTAGTGCTTCTCGTCGTTTAAGCTCTCTGACTTTCATTAACGACTCGTCTTTTAGTTTTTGAACTGCCTGTTTGGATCGTGAACCAACCGATACATTAGTATCTTGATAAGCCGGCGTAGTAACCACAGATACGTCATACAATTTATCGATTGCTAGAATAGTTCGCTTGTAATCAACGCCTTCTTCATTTGACCGTGTCCAAACGTCCGCATTATCATCTGGCAACGTGAAAGCAAATGAGCATTGAGAAAGAATTCCCATTCTCACTTCTTCCAGAATGTCATTGCCTAATGTTGTGTTAGGTAAATCAATCTTGAATCTCAATCCCACATCATCTTTGGTAAGAGTTAAATTAACTCCCGTACGTCCTAATAGTCTGGATTCATCGTGGTTAAATGTAGCAACCACATTGCTCATATCAGTATTATCGAGACAGCGACTATCTAAAATTTCAACAAAGTAACCACCCATTAAAGGTTGCGACCGCTTGTTAAACTTCAACGCATAACCTTCAATACTTCTGGTTTCAGTACCATCTTCAGCACTTCTAATTTTGACCTCAGTCGGTGTTGCCCTCATTTCCGTTTTTCCCGTTTGAATCACCTCCCTTCAAGTTTTTGTTGTTTTTCTGATACTCATCTTTCATCTTCAAAGAAACAGTATTTAAAGTTGATTGATAAGTATTCATATTCTCGTTGTCTTTATCCGCCTTCTTTCCTAACTCTGATCTAACTTCATTAGGTGTTAGCACGTTGTGTTCTTCCAGCGCTGTTAATTCAGTAACGTCTTTAGCAGTTTCCTTGCGAGTATCAAAGTCAAATCTATATTTGTGACGTTCCTTATCATTAAGAAGTTTCATTTGAAACTCGCTAATAATAGGTTGGAAGTAAAATGGTAAATCGAATTGAATATAACCAGCGTTTAACTGTTTCACAGATTGATTAGGATTATTAATAGCCAGCTTGTAAGCCGGTATTCTCATGGCCTTGGCAATCTGGCTTGTTGACCAGTTATTACTATTGATTAGATTCAAAACACTGGTATCGACCTCAAGCGGTTGATATTCCATTGTTGAATCAGTCACAATAGGTCCATTTGAATCACCTTCTTGAGCATATTCAAAGTCAGCCCTAATCTTTCTTCGTGCTTCCTTACTTAACTTGGCTCCATTAACCTTTAAGATCGAACCTTTTAAGCCTGATTTAAAAAATCGTCCTAGTGTGTCCACACCTGATTTTTGTAATCCGATCTCATCGCCAAGCGATAACAGTGGCGATCTCCCTACAATTCCGTCTGAACTAAAGAACTTGAAATGGATAACATCCTCTGGCCCCAGATCAAATGATTTTCTTCCATCAATTGGATTGAATGTATAAAAATATTCACGTCCAGTAACCGGATTATCCCGATAATTAATTGAGACTTGAGAGGGTGGAAAGAACTCCAATTCAATTGCCTTGCCAGCGTTCTTACCATATTTTGTTGGGTCTCTGATGATTCTTGTATACGAATTACCTGTTAGAATCGCGTTGACCATCATCGAGAATTTCCAAAAATAAGCTGACATGTGACCATTAATTTTTTTATTTAATAAATAAGTGATCGTATCGTCATCCATGATTGAGTCATCGTTCTCGTTAATTTGCAAAATAGGGAATCTAGCAACATCTCCTGCAATAATTGAAACAGCGGTTAAGACATCGGAATTATTTAAAGCTCCAATTCCTGCGTAGCCACTGCTTGGAATAACTCCATGTTCTAAGTAATCCATAGCCCAGTCATTGCTAGAACTATTTAAACTTCTAAAAAAGCTCATATATTCACCTCCCTTCTAGTCAGACTTCATTATTAGAAGTGCTAGGACAATCAATGAAACGCCTGTCACAATCAATCCAATTGGTAAATTAATAAAATACCAACCGGTTGAAAATACAAAAAAACCGCAAATTAATAAAATTTGTGGCAAGTTCAAAGCTATCCATTTAAATATATTTTTCATTTTCATCTCCTAAAATCCAAAATCATCACTCATAACATAATCATCAGTTAAGTAATTATCTATATTTTCAGTGAAGCAGATTGCATAAGGATTGAGAGCCGCATCAATCGGATCAATCTTATTTGAATATTTATTCTTGTCAATACGAACACCGTTGTTATCAGTCATTACCACAGCATTAGTAGCAGCAGTAGTAAGAATTGCATTCTTAGAATGCTTAATCTTGCCAGAAATAATATCATCTCTAAATTGTTTAGTTGGTGCTGATAATGTCATGGTCCCTTGTCTAATTGAAACTTGTTCCCATTCTGGATGATTTTTTTCAATTTTTGCCATCAACGGTCCATATTGGTAAGGGTCAAAGTAAATACCCTGGACATCTAAATCATTTCTAGCTATGAAATTCTCTAGCCATTCGTAAACTCTATCCTGGTCAATTACTCCTGACTCAAGCTTAGTAATCTCACAATATCCAAGTTCTTCAAACTTTCGATAGTCCATTCTATCTCGTTTGATTTTGGCATCTAATCCATATTTAGTTCCAACAAAATCGTAATTATCCAAGTACCAAACGCCATCAATTGGAACCAGCCAATCAACTGCAAATAAATCAGAACTCTTACCAACGTCAATGCCAATCCAGGCACGTTTACCTGTTATGTCTGGCATATCTACCTCAGCATTCTTCCACGCTTCAATATCGATAAATGAATTCTCTTCTGCTTGACGCCACATATTAAAGTTCTTAACTAATACGGCGTTTTTTTCGCCAGTTTGCTTTGCAACTTCCCAACGTTTAGCCAGATACTTATTCAATTTCTTTTGCAATCCTTTAACCTCAAGTAATGGATTAGATTTAATCCACATGTTTGGATTCTCAATTTCTTCAATCGATTCTTGCTCAGCGATGAAAGCAAAATACTGATCATCAGTAATTTTATTTTCAAGAATCTCTTTAGCTCGTGGATATTCCACAGTGAACATGGGTGCATTCATATTAAAATTGGCTGTTGAAATAATAACAATTAAAGGATTATCAAGTTGACCTTGACCAGATTCGAGTAGTTCCATCATTTCATTTGTCTTGCTTGCTCCGTATTCATCCAGGACTCCAAGTTGTGGTTCAAATCCATCAATTGCTCCAGTATCACGAGAGAGAGGACGAACGTATGAATCGTCATCCAAGTTAATAAGTAACTCGCGAATTCTCTTAGTGGACTTCTTAACATCGGGATATCTAACACGCAACTGATCTAATTGTTTTCTTGCCATTTCAAACGCAATCTTAGCTTGTTCCTTGTCATTAGCGGTACAAAATATCTGTCTGGAACGTTCTGGATTCTTACCAAATAGAAATTCATACAGGATAATCCCAGCAATTAATAGGGTTTTACCCTGTTTTCTTGCCATTGAAACAAACACCTTGTGATAGCGACGTAATCCATGATTATCTTTTCTAACCCAGCCATATATGTTTTCAATAATAAATTTCTGGAAACCGGCTAGTTTATGAGTGCCACCCTTGGGGTCTGGCAACATCTCGATAAACTTAACTGCTTTATTAGCAAGTTTCTGGTCAAATTCGTATAGAAAGCTGGGGTCTTTAACACGTTTTAAGTCGTTTTCGTGACGTTTCACGGCGTTTAAAACCGATTTACATGTAAGTATGTCACCATTTAAAACCTTGTTAATATAATCTTGAATGCTACCACCTCCTTAAAAGCCTAATTTATCGGCAAGTGTTTTAGGCTTGTCTTCTTTCTTAGGTACATTCATACGCATTCTTGAATCCACAGTGAGCCCTATTTCACTAGCAGCAGAGCGAATATTCTTAGAAACTTTGTCCAATGTGTTTAAAACTTTCATACGATCGTCTAAATCTGCAATCATTTCAAGCCGCTTACTCAAGTCCACAAATTGCGAATACCAGAAACAATATTGTTCAACCATGGCCCTATCTACTGACCTTACAGGCAAGTTTTTTAAGTCTGGAACAATACGTTTCCACTCTGCTTTAGCAACCCCAGACAAGCGATTAGGGGGTGAATTTTGAAGTAACTTGTAACCATCACTCGCTAAAACCTCGGCATTGAATTTTGCTTCCTGTTGTTGCTTTGTTAAGTTAGCTGTTGACTGTTCTAAAACCTTATAAGGACGACCTTTACCCGCCATTACACCACCTCCAATCTCAATCACCACTTTTGCGTGTTATTTCTTATAATATTGGGTACCATTCCCCACTTTGGGGCTTTTAATTAATAGAATTTGGTGTGCAAAAAAGAGGACGTGCGTTCAAGAAGCAGGGCGAATGTACGCCCCCGTTGACTTTGAGGGGGGTAGGTCTAGAAAATGTCCTCACCTATCCGGTCAGAATCTCAAGCCTCATAGATATTTTTTTTCTGGTTCGAAACAAAAAGAAAAAAATAAAACTAAATTTAATTTATTAAATTAAAAGAAAATAATTTTATTTAATTTGTTTTTACTTTTTTAATTTCTAAATCTAATTCATCAATCAATCTATCAACATCATTCATGATCTTATATGAATCAGTTGTATCTCTATGTAGTCTATGTAGTCTACTGATACACTCATCCTTCGTAGTATCTAACATCAACCAATCAACATCATTAGATGATAGTAATGTAGTCAACCTTTCATCAGGCTTGGTCATGATCAACCAAACATTATTGAAAGTCTTTTCTGCTTTAATCTTTCGTAATATCGTCTCATATATAATCTGAACATAATCGTTCACATCAATGTTGTGCTTATGAATCGTTCGGCTGTTAGCTTCAACATCATTTGTGTTCAAGACGTTAAGCATTGAACCATCTAACGATGATGTAAGTAAATCATAATCATACACAAGATCATGTGATGTCATATGTCTAGCTACATAGGTAGACTTACCACTAGCTGGGTAGCCTATCACTACATGTATCTTCATAGCTCTATCACGTCCTTTGTGTTTCTTTATCCATTCACGTTTAGTCTTTAAGTTGTGACATCTTTGGCACAATGTCTCTAAGTTATCTATGTTAAGTCTGTCTTCCCAATCATCTTCCGATGGAACGATATGATCCACAATATTGCCAGACAATCCACATCGCACACAGGTTGAGTAGTCACGTGTCAGTACATGTTGCCTGATGTGTAGCCATGCTGTGGTCTTATAAAAGGACACGTACTCTTTATTCTCGTGGTTGCGTTTCTTGTTGTATGCTTTGTCCGTTTCAACTCGGGTCTGGTAATCAATAGGAACAAGTTGCCGTTTTCCATTGATGACCATTAACTTCTTAGGTTTAGACAATTGTTACCACTCACCTTTTATCTTAAGAATAATCACTGCGATAACAAAGACTAACGCAAGCAACAATAGGAAACCCCAAATAGGTAGGAATACTAGCCACCATGACCAAGATAAGAAACCAAGAATCTTAGCTACCACAAAAATGAGAGTGAGTATTGATAGGAAGCCTAGGCCTGTTTTAGTTGTATCGTTGTTATTATTATTCATAATTCCTCCAAAACAAAAAGACCAGCCATGATTGACTGATCTCTAATTAATAGTTTAAACCTATATCGTTCCTCTAAGTGGATATCCGGAATCGAACCGGATTGCTAAGTCTTTAAAAAAGTTGGTATTCAAAAAAGGAATGTCTACAATTATTATGTAATGATCCAAAGGGAGAATTTTTTGCTTAACAGTAGCCATGCATCCACATAGCATGACCAGCTTTATCATCACTGATCATATGAGGGTTAAAACAGCTGTTTAACGTCTGCCAAGACGATTGTTATCTGTCGTGGACCTTGGTTGAGTGGGTTGTCCTTCCCATGCTTGCTCCTTTTTTAAATTGGTAGAGTAACCAGATTTCTATATAGTCAGGCATGGAATCGAACCACGCACGTTTGAATTGTCTTGCCACGCTCTCGACTACGTACGCTACGTTAGAGTCGTATCAAACGGAGGCGATATAATAATCAATAGCCCTTACGCTATCTCATCATCCTGCGTTACCCTTTGCACCACTGACTGCCAGCATATGAATTAGATCGCTACCTCATTCATACGCTTGTTGTTGTTTTTTAAGAAAAAGAATTAATTACGCTTTTTCTTTTATATTTGTGGAAGTTGTTTCCACAATGTGAGAAATAGGTGTCGAACCTAATATCGGTGTGAGCAATGATATCTATTGTTTTATCTCTGCCGATTCGCCCGTGCGTTCTCACAAGAGTAAGACGTTTTCCACGCGTCCTACATTGTCGTTAAAAAGTTTGAGGGGCATATCTTGTTTTTTATTTAGATGGTCAGCATCTCTGTCAATCATCTATACTACTAATTTACTACTTTTAAAACCCCAAAAAGTGCCAACATCGTGCCAATTATGGTTCATAAATATCTAACTCACTAGCTAGTCTTCTTAAAAAAGCTCCTTTCATTCTTTTAATAGTGCGAATTGAACAATTTACCACATGATTTAATGATAATCCTTCAGTAGTATATTTTGGATATCTTCTAAAATATAGCTCTTTAATAATTATTTGTGTATCAGTATCAGATTCAAAGAAACACTTTTCAACTGCTGCTTTCTCACGTTCCAAAACCTTCAAACGTTTATCCGCATCAATCGTAATCATCATTTGTTCTTGTGGTTTAGAAATCTTAGATGACTTACCACCACCTACATTGTCATCAATCTCACGATGTGGAATCATTAACTCCTGTTTGCGGTTATTAATGTAAGTTTCTAAGTCTGGATAATCTCTTAAAATTGCCTCTACTCTAATACGAATATCGGTCCTAATCTTTGTGTTTGATCTAATAATGCTCACTCTCCCTCAAAATAGACATTACATTTATCTGGATCATAATCGATTCTTTCAATATTAATCATGCTAAAAATAATACTTTCTTTATTGGTTTCAACTTCAACAATTCCAGACTGCTTATAAATAGTAATCGATGGTGAATCTTCTTTACTAAAAATAGCTCTGCCCGTCGTGGTTCGAATAAATAATGCTGGTTTAATTACAGCTACCGACGATAGCTTTGCCTCGTCTCGGCTAGGAATTCTACCGAGATTTTTTTCGGAGGTTTTCACATTATGCTTTTTATTATTATCAAAAGCATTTAATAAAAGAACCATTGCAATTCCTCCAAGTGCTCCAATCAAAATTGATGATATTAAACTCATTCACTATCACCGTCCTTCTATTTAATAAACGATTTAATCAAATAATAATTTGGCGCTACGGCGTGTTGAATTGCTTGTTGTATATCGAGAAGTACGGCTACAAATACAATCAGTACGCTAACCATAGTTACAATTGCTAAAACCGTTGCCGTTATGCCAGTGAGACTTAAGTCTGAATCACTCCAATTGTTATGTTCAAAGAATATTGATTCCTTTTTATTATTAACCGCATGAGTTACGGTCTTAACGATAAGGTAAACAGCTAATACACAAATTACCATTGCTAATAAATCGTAAATAGCACCTGCAATATTTTGCCTAACGTATTCAGTAACCAGTTCTTGATATCCTTTTGGAATCTGCTTTTGCAAAACTTTTGATAGTTGAGCTATTTCATTCGATAGATTATTCATTCAATCACCTTCAATGGAAAATCCAGCTTCTCAGCTTGGACATCATTCCTGTATATTTCATTATTTTTAACTTTGATATAATGGTTAACTGCCTCATAAGAACTGAACTCTTTAATTTTTTTGATCCGTCTGGTGCTACAATATTAAACTTCATTCAGCGTTAGCCTCCAATTTACGTCCACACATAGGGCAATAATGAATTTCAAAAAAACCTTCGTCGTCGCCGCCTACCGATAGGTAGTATTTTCCTTCGTATAAAACACCATTTTCTGCATCAACTTCTTCATGCGTTGTTGTACATTCTAGTAAATTGGCTCCACTCCATCGATTATTAAACCCTAATGTTGATTCATAATCATCGTTATAATCCTTTATTTTAAAGTCACAATATTTACATTCTTTCATTCAATTTCCTCCCACATTCAGGACATTCATCGCACTTAATAATCGTTCCAATTCTTTCAGAGTAATGAGGCATTATGCCCCAGTAATCAAATATAGTAAGCGGTGGCATCAGTCTATCGCCGTTCTTTAAAGTTAAATAGGGAGCATGACAATATCTACATGTCTGGGTTCTCGTGCACGTTCCCAACTACAATATCTTGTGCAATATTTATTCCACCATAACCACGTTCCTTATTTTGAATAATTGAATTAAAGCCAGCACCATATCTATCGGTTTTATAAACAATAATTCCAAATTCTTTTTTGACTTTAATTTTTTTATTAGCACCAAAAAATTCAACAATATCGCCTTCATAAATTTCTTTGCTGTTCACGTCTTTCAGGCCAGTGTATTGTTCGACAATGTATTGCTCATCATCTAAGAATCCGTCAAAGCACTGTTCGTCATAATCAGCATTCTCACCATTTTCATACTTAACGCAGCCGCTTAGCGTGTCATATGCTCTCTGTACATCATACAAGTAACGCTCTTGCACCTTATCCCACGCTCTGAACTTAATTTTTCTCATTTTCCAATCCTCTCATAATTAATAACTGTAGAAATCGCTGTACAGGTTTGAATCATTTCCATTACTACATCATCTAAATTAAGCTCAGGACTGAGTTTCTTATATATTTCTTCTGTTTTCTCATCAAAATCACAAAAGTAAAAATGTGAAAAAGACTTGCATAATTCTATACGCTTCTTGACTGATAGCTTACTAGCAATCAAATTAAACTCATTGAACATGTAGCCATCGTCAGTAATCCTAGATGTTGTTTGATCAATATAAAATACAAGCTCATCACTGATTTCATCCACAGCGTTTGTTAATATTCTAAAATTCGTTGGACCAAAATTTTCTAAATTGTATATACTCATTTCTCCACCTCATAAACAATCGTTGTGATAATCGCCGGTTTAAATGTTTTGTAAATTTCAGTTACATAATTAGTTTCACTATAATACGTAAAGCCTTGCATAACTTGGTTTTTAACATTTAGGACTTTATGATTCTTCATGAATTCATTAATTTGTTTATCATTATTTTCTTCTACATAAGTAATAAACGTTTTAACCTGCTTCATTCTTCCACCTCATAACCGTACAAAATAGCTTCTAAACATTTTCTATATCTGTTCTCATCAACTAAATTCATGCCAAGAACTCTGTTGTATTTGCCACTATGCACCCATATGTACAATTCTCTTTCTGGCTCATAGCTGTTGTATTCTCCGTCAATCGTCGAATTAAAAGAATTAATGATTCCTTGAATATCTGATGATTCCGCTGTTACATCCTTGTACCAAACATCAAAAACTTTTGGCATAGTTGGCTTTGCATACAATTCATTCTCAATATCCTCGAGTATGTAGTGCTTAGTGTAGCCTGTATCAGTGTCTGGTACGCTTGCTAATTCTTGAGTTAGTTCAATAATTCTTGATTTATCCATGATTAGCCCTCCACAAAAGTTACAATCTTAAATTGCGTTTCTTCTGGATATCGGATAAAATTCATATCCGCTGAATAAGTCATAAAACACCTTGAGCATCGATGATTTTGGTTCTTTTTTATATTCTTCTAATTCCCTACGTTCCTCATCAGTCCAGCCTTTAATAATTCGTCTATCGTCTGCCATATCATCCAATTCCTTTGCTAGTCGTTTTATTTTTCGTTCTAAAATTGAAGAATTAATATCAATCTTCACCATCACATCTCTGATATCATCCATAATTAACTCCTCACTCTGATCAATCGATATTTCTCAGCATGTGCATACTTTCTATAAGTCGATAGTTGACAATATCTAATTTGTCTTTCAGTTTTGCCGGTTTTATTAGCAATCTGCTTAATAGTGCCTTTAGCAATCAATTTATCTCCACGATAATAGCGATATTGGAACCTATGCTGTCTGTGTGCTAACCACAGTTCATCGTCTAGTAATCCACTCGAGCACAACTGTGAGAAAGTATTTGAATTCACATGTACCATTTTTGCAATTTTGTATTTAGGTTCGTTCAGCGTATCAAGCAAGTGTTGAGCCTGTTTCATTTTTGTTTTATTCCTGGCAACTTCTGGTTGTTTGGATTCGGACGGGTACATACTATGTATGTATTTAAGTCTTGGATCGTTAGCAGCTTCCTTACTTGCAACCGAGCCATAATCTCGTTCAATAGATTGAACTAGTTTGATTAATTCGGGATTACTCATCACTATCAGCCCACACCGTCTTAAAATTATCAGTCTTTAATTTTGTATTGGAATTTGCTAGCAACCGACTAAATCTTGCTTTTGTCATTTTTGTTTTAGAACTAGTACTTAAACCGATAGAATTTTCGTTAAAATATTTAAATGCGTATAATAAATCGCCACCATTGCTTGCTAATTCATTAAACTTCCAGTAGTATTCGGGATCATCTAACGAATAGTTATCGTTATAGATGTCAGTGATTATAGGAATTAGCTCATCTAATTTTTCTAGGTATGAATAATAGTCCGTATTTAAGTCATCTATAATTTGCATAGATTTAGTACTACCTGATTTGAAATCTTCGATTATAGTGCTTAAGTACAATTTTCCTTGACGGTCTGTCACATAATTGACCAAATCTTCATATTTACTACCTAATTTATGTTTCATGTTAATTTTCTCCTCTATATGTCATGACGTATATTTGTGATGCGGTGTAGTTTTGTGTTGCTATTCAATTAATTTAAAAATTTTATTCGCCCGATTTTTGAATAAATCTCTTTACTTGTCATGATTATCTCATCTAACTTTCACTAATTTATAAATATGTTCATGTTTGTATTTTTTATAACTGCTTAATGTACATCCACGAATTGAACTGGGAGCTTTGCCTAGTTTCATGGCTATTTGGTTGATCGTGCCTTCAGCGATTAGCTTGTTATCGCAATAATATTCGTAATTGTGAAGATGTTTCCGGCTGATATACCACTTGCTATCGTCTAGGAAGCCATCTGTGCATAATGCACTAAAATAATCTTTGTTATAACCAACTTGTTCAGCAATTTTGTATTTAGGCAGGTTACTATTATCAAGTAGTTGCTGTGCCTTAAGTAATTTTTGTTCTCTGCGTGGCTGTTGTCCCCTATATAGCTGGTTGCTTTTATGCCCGTTATCGGGATTCCTAGCCGGATCATAGAAACGCTTATGTAGTGCTTTCAATCTGATATCATTTTCAGGCCAATTATTAGGATTCATTCCATAATCATTTTCGATTGCTTGAACCATTTTTATTACTGAATTAGTCATTATTATTTCCTCCACAATTCTTATGATTTAAATCCGAATCCAACCAGCTCCTCATCAATTATTTTTAACGCATCCTCTGGTGAACGTGCGATACCGTGGATAATGTGATCAGCCATTAATTGGTTATGAAATTGTATTTGGTCTGGTCTAGGTCGTCCGGTCGGTGTTTTAATTTCTAAGTAAAATATTTTTCCATTTGAAATCTTGTATCCGTGTAAATCTGGATAGCCAGGCGGCAATCCAGTTTGAAAGTATCGACCGTTTGGCAATCGAATACTACCAACGTTGGCTCTAAATACTTTACAATGGTCTAAACTCACAGCAACACGGATATCATTTTGAATTTCTTGCTCTCGTTTGTTCATTTAAATCAATTTTTCCTTCCGTACACTCATTTACACTAGTGTTAGACACTAACTTCTTTACTCTCACAACGGATTGAATTCATTTTTACACTCGTACACTAAAATTTCTTTACCCTATATATATACCTAATATATAAATATAAATAACCTATACTACTTATTAATGTATTTAATGTCCTTATATTTATATAAGGCATGGGGCTCTAAGGTTTTAACTTGGACACTAAGATAAATATTAGTGTCACAATGAATGTACAAGTGTACTAATCTCTCCTATAGCCTCGTTTTGGATGATTGACATATTCCCATCCGGTTTTGTTATCCATTACATATTTAATTTTTTTCGCCAAACGTCTATTTTTAACTAAATTTTCTTCACCTAAAAACTTTGCTATTTGACTGCTGCTAACAAAATCATCAGGATAATTTTTAATGAAATATTCAATTTGCGATTCTACTTCATCCACATACATAAAGCTTTCACGATATGTAGCTAATGTTTTTTCTTGATCACGGCTTAATCCAAAGTCAAAACCTTTTTGATAATAGCTAACGAATTCACCCCACATTTGATTAATGATTTCATCAGTTAAATCTTCAAACGGCGATAATTGCTGATTATCCAAATTCACTTTTACCGGTAAGAATCTACGTTCACCGGTTCTATCTTTTAAGTAAGTCATTTCATTAGTAGTTCTAGCCAAAACAAAATTTTTAGGATAACGAATTGAAGTTTTTCCATAGGGAGGTCTGAATTCTAACTCCTGGGCCGAAACAAATTTCTTTAAACTTTCAAAACTACTATTGTTAGTTGCTGTCATTTCATCATCGTTAGCAATCAATGATCGCAGCATAACTCCGAAATTATCCTTATCCTTGAAGTCTGTAAACTGATCTGTGTACCACTCACGTGCCATCTTCCTTAGAAATGTTGTCTTACCAGCTCCCTGTCCTCCTACTAAATCGAGTACGAAGTCGAACTTAGTTTCAGGCTCATAAGCCTTGGCTACGGCACCAACGAAAAATATTTTTGTTATTAATGTGGTAATATCGGACTTTTCTACTCCTAAATAGGTTGGTAAGAAATCAGCAACTCTATGTTTTCCATCCCACTGTGTGTATACGAAGTCAAAATAATCAACTACTGGATTGTATCGACGCTTACGGGCGTCATTTACTACAGCCATTTGAAATAAGTTTCTATTAAATAATAAGTGGTAGTTATCTTCGATATATCTAAGAATTGATGGATCATAGTCATCTAGCATTTGACCTTTATCAATCCTTAATTCTGGGACATCCTTAACCACTCCAATTTCGTGTGTGAAGTCATTAAATGCAAAGATATTTCTTAAAACTTTGTCATGTTCCAGTATCAAACCAATATTTTTTAAACTATTTGTTTTGATATTGTCTTTGTCATTCAATTCAAAATCTAAAGGCATTTGAACAACTTTATTATCATGTTGCATGCTTGAAAGTTTTTTCATGCTATTTTTCAATTTTGTTTCCAATATTTTTGATTGCCTCCCTTCTCCTAATTTCCTTTTGGACCATTGATTCAAATGTTCTATTAAATTCCTTATCAGGTAGTGCTTTAGGTGTATTGCTATTAGCCTGTCTAGCAAGCTGATAAGCCGTTTCTACTTCTACATTGCGAAATAGTAAGCCGCCTACAAAACTTGCTAAGGCGTTGTTCCTACCACCAGTTTCGCCTAATCCGTTAACGATTGATTCAAACAATTCTGATGTAGCTGTTTTTTCTTCGCTAAATTCATATTTACCAGGGTTGTAATTACTTTTTGAAACTGTCTTTTTGTTAATCATTTCAATCAATTCGGGTTTAGATGTCACAATTGGATTGTGATTCAACCACTTGTACTCTTTGCCTTTACGTTCGCTAGGTGCAATCATGAAATAATTGTTAACATGTGCCTTAACGTCAACACCTGGTAGCCATTGAATATGTTGAGTCATGTCCATGTCAGGTCGTTTAAAGTAAATTAATTGACGTCCACCGCTTGATGTTTCTTGCTCCAGGGTCGGAATAATTAACCCTGGGTGTTCTTGGTTAAATTTATCTAATGAAGCGAATCCGTCACTGCCATGTGCTGCTTTAGTATCAATGTCGATTACGAATATATCGATAGTTCTGATTGCTATTTGTGCATATGGGAATTGTTTCCAATAATGTTTAACCTCATCGACTGTTAAGGGTGGTTTATCTGCAAAAGTGATCAATGGTTTCTTATCTAGCATAGGGAGGACACTTAGGCCTTTTTTGGCATAAGCAATCGCATAATTAACTAAATTTTTCATGTCCTTCCCTCCTCATAATCGGGCATCCCACCCGTTCGGCATATTCGTGATACTGCACTTAGTTCGTTTTTTTAGAACGGACGTTCGCCATTACTATCTAGTGGTGCTTGCGGTTGGTCGCCGAATGGCAAATCACTATCTTTAACTTCTGGTGCTTGAGCTGGATCAAATGGGTCTTCTTTAATTTCTTCAAATTCATATTCCTTGTATGGATATTGTGGGCTTTTCTTATTTTCACGAAGTGTCAAAGTCATTTTGAATTGTTTACCGACTGCTTTATTAAATTCGTGTACCATGATCTGCATGTTGTCCCAAGCATCGTCAGAAATAGCTACGCCCAAAACTGCTGCTAAACGCGCTACGGTTTTGATATTTCTATCAATTACGAAATCTGGTAAAGGTTTACCTGTTGAAGTGACTTCATCTAAACTAATGTTGATGAATTCGATACGTCCTGTGTTGTCACCTTCAATAACTTGGGTTTTCATGCTTAGTTGTCCGTAATCGGTTTCTTGTACATTTTCAACAGCCATGTGATAATCCCCAGCTGGTAGTCCTTCGTATCCGTTGATATCATCCTTTGTTGCATCGAAGTTGCTCATTACATTTTTAGCTCTATCTCTTAAACTCATTACTTATTACCATCCTTATTAGTTGTTGTATTAGCTGGTACATCTTTAACTAATGCACCAGGTATTGCCATTAGAATTCTTAAAATTTGTGGATCATCAATTTCAGACTGTTTATACTTTCGTCTGATATCTGTTACTGTTCTTAAATAATTCTTACCTAAATGTTGAGTTCTGATAACTAAATCACAATTACCGTTCACAACGTTGTAGTATTTTTGTTTTAAAGCCGGAACTGGAATTAGATTTTGATTCTCATCTGTCTTCATATCTTCACGACTGATATAAATGATATTCATCGGCAAAGCCTTTAGATTCATAACCATTTCTGAAAGCATGGAGTTGAAAATTGCATAACCTTTTCCATAACCAATATCAGAAAGTGATTTAACATTGTTTTCCATACAAATTGCTTGTTCTAACAGAACCGTGACATCTTCAATTACATCGATTACAACTGTCTTAAAAGTGTTCTGTTCAGTTCTTAAAGCCAAAATGTATTTATCCAAAATGTCTATAACTGATGTGGTTAATTTCCCTTTTGTATCAACGTAATTCTTCAATGCGATTGTAGGACGCGTACCAGAATTCTTCTCATTACCATCGGTACTTAATACGATTGAATCAGGAAACGCTGATGCCAGATAACTTTTACCGCTCATTGTTGCTCCCCAGATAAAGAAGTTTCTCGGGGTGTTGTGCGGTTGGTGCGGTTTGTTTTCGGGCAGAATGCTCATTCTAAAAGCCCCCTAGTTGCATAATCGGTTAATACCTTTAATAGTTCTGCTTGATTCTTTCCAACGCCATTGAACATCGTGTTAACACGGCATTGGAGAATTAATGAAACCTTGGCGATAGGGTTTGGATTACCAGGTTTATAAACCAACAACTGTTGCCCTGGCTTTTTAGGATTACTCGTTCCTAATCCGACTCCATAACCAAGTCTTTCAATGTTTTCAATTAAGACTTCTGTACTTCTCATCATTTTATGAAACCTCTCTTTTTCGAATAGAAGTAAACCCATCCAGGTTTATATTGTTTAAACTTGGCATATGCTTTTACCTCCTCGTAATTTTGTAATTCACTAATTTTCTTATCAGCAATGTTGCTAACTAAATTGTTTTCCATAATCATGTGAGCTTTGCGAGTTCGTTCTTCTTTGACCTTTTCGAGTTTGGCATCTTCAACAACATCAAGTACCTTTTCTTCGGTCAATTCAGCACCACAGAATGGACATGTATCGCCTTTTCGATAAAAGGTTGAGAAACACTTAGGGCAAACTGTAACAGGCTTGACGACTTCGCTAGGACTATTTTTAGTACCTTTTTTAGAACCTTCTAACGTCCAGTTATGCGGTTGTGTCGGTAGTCCAAATCGATTAACGTTTCCAACATGATCAATGATGATTGCCGTCTTGCCTTTTCTCGGATTCATGCACCTCATGGCGAATTGAAGAAACAGCGATAACGATTGTGTGGGACGTAGCATAATTACTACATCAACATTCGGTAAATCCAAACCTTCCGTAAATAATTCAGCATTGGTTACTACTTGAATTTTTCCATTTCGGTAATCATTAATAATTGAATCCCGTTCATCTTTAGGTGTCTTACCACTAACGGCCCTAGCAGTGATACCATTACCATTCAATTCACTTGCTAATCGTTCAGCACTTGCCACATTGTAGGTGTATGCAATAGCCTGTTTATTACCACCTAACTTCTTGAAAGTTTTAACAGCATTGCCGTAAACCTTAGGCTTGAATGCTTCAGTTATTGATTTCTCATCAAACTCGCCATTACGCTTAACTTTTAATTGACTCGGATCTAATTGAACCGGTGCGTAATAATCAACCGGTGCCAGGAATCCATCTTTGATTAATTGCTTGATTGAATTCCCCAGGATTAAATCATCAGCGACACTTTCAAATCCTTCGCCATTTAATCTATAAGGCGTGGCTGTGAATAGTAGTTTTAACGCGTTCGGAAACTTATCCAATATCCGTCTGTAGCTCTTAGCTAAAGCATGATGAGCCTCATCAACGAATATGATTGACGGTTCTTTGAGCTTATCCACACGTCTAGTAATTGTTTGGACCATCCCTATTTTTGCCAGGGACATATCCACACCCTGCTGTTTAAAAGTTTTAACGACCTGGTCAACAATTTCCTTGCGGTGAACAACGAATAATATTCGATTACCCTTGTCTGTTGCTCGTCTGGCAATCTCAGCCATTAAAACCGTTTTTCCTGTTCTAGGGAGGGGATTGTACAATTATTGAACGATGCCCATGATCAAATGAGTTATAGATTTTTTGTAATTCATCTAATTGGTAATCTCTCAATTTATACAATCCCTATCTAATCCGTAAAGATGAACCTTGAATTAACTCTGCACCTGGAACATCTTTTCCTTCCTTTAGCATTTGTTTGATTCTTGACTTATCGGGCACTGTAGTAGTCTTTCCCAAATATGCCGGAATCTCGCCCTCGTCGAAAATTCTTAATGCTGGTGTATTATTTTGGATATAGATAGTAAACTCAGGAGTTTTAATCTTTGATTGTCCGGTTGATTCCATTGCTTCTTGCAAATTACTTTTTAAATTCTTTCTGTTTCTAGCAATCGATGCAGCTCTATCAGTTAGGCGTTTAGCCTCTTCTTTAAGAGCCTTTTCGTCCTTTGCTAACTCTTTATCGACTTTTGCATAACCAACGGCCTTGTCTTCAATTGCATCAGTGATACTGTCCATCGTGTCGCTGAATAGTTGCGGGTCTGTTTCTTCTGCAAGTTCAGCTAATTGCAAGTATTTTCCTGTTAATTCATATAATGTTGCCATTAAACTCATTCCCCTCTCGTGGTATACTTAAATTGTTAATTAATATATTGATTGTCCGTTCTGATTGCCGTCAGGATGGACTTTTTTTGTTTCTCCAAATCGTTAGCTGCTGAAATATATTTGTTGCGATTGTGCTCGGATGAAATAAATCTAAACCACAATTGCTTACTTCTATACTTCATAGCCAGCTCAATCAATCTGTTTAATTGCTCACTGATCGTCACTCTCTCACCTCCTCTCAAGAGTAGTAGTGCTCAAAAGCTTCTCTAACTACTGTTTCAGCTCTAGCCTTATCAATCATCAAGTTATCTCGATAATGCTTTAAACGCTCAATATGATAGGCTATTGATTTGTTTTCAATTTCTTGGACGTTTTCCACATACTTCTTAGCTTCGTACGTTTCAATCTGTTCGGACTTACGTCCAATTTCTTCACCGATTCGAACGAACTCATCTAAGGCATTCTCAATCGCTACCACGTCTTTATTGATTGCCATTCTTAGCCTCCTGGAACGCTTTAATTAGCTTGCTTTCAATGTCATCATTCTCAGATTTATAACGGCTGTTCGTGACTTGCAGTCTTAAAATACAATTGCTGTATGCCTCCTCATCGTCTCGACTCTCAGCATTTGCCTGGAGTTGTCTTTGTTCATCGATTAAGGTTTCAGTGTATTTAATAGTTCTATTTATCTTTTTGTATTCGGATAGTAATTCACTAAACTCTTTAGAATTCACGTGGTTCATCTCCTGTTAATTTATCGTCAATCATTACGTCATAGGCTTCACAATCACCGTTTGGATCATAATCGGTGTCAGTTTTAATTTCTAAGTTGTCCATTTAAATTTCTCCTTCTTTGATATAATCTTCCTTGAGAAAGGAAGTGATAATAATGGAAAATATTCCTATTAATAACAATGTGAACGCTCAGAAAGCATTAGACACTGCAATGTCTAAAACATTAAGAGAATTTAAGTTCAATGAAACAGATCATCAATTAGTTAATCCGACTGCAACAGAACTAATTGATAAGTTTTTAAAAGTTAATTCCGATGCCCTAACTTCTTTACTTTTAGATAATTTCAAAGCTTCATTGCATGAAGAATTTTACTTAGATTCTTGTAAACAAGTTGCAGAACATTATGGTTTAAAGGAATCGATGTTTGACCAGAAATAATTGAACCTTTGAACCTTACGTTTTTTAAAGTTATCTCATCACCACATGAGATGGCTTTTTTTAATGCACTCATTCGTTTTCCTCCTTACATATCAAAATCAAAGAACTTCTTAATAAATCTACGCCAGCCATATTTAGTTAGTAGATATGTGACTAACCATGTTAATGCTGGCAACCATATTAAAATTGGTATTTGTATACTCATAAACTTTGCTCCCACGCTTTTTTTATTTGTTTCTAATAAAATCGTCTATTTCCTGTGGATCATATAATTTCGTTCCACCAACTATGTGAAACGGTAAATCTGGTAGGTTCTCTCTAATTGTGCTATCAGCCATTGATAAGTAATTAGGTAGGTCCTTAGTTCTTAACCACCGACGCGACACAGCTTTGGTTACTGATTTTTGCAATTCTTCAAACTGCTGTTTATTCAGTTCTAATGGTTTCGTTTGAATTTCATCCATTGGTTAGACCTCCTTATAAATCATCATTGAAATCATCTTCTTGAAATTTCTTATTAAATACATCGTCGAAAACGCTTGGAATTGTTGAATAAAATTCAAGTTTCTTTTTATACTCAGAATCTGTAATCTTTTTATTTAAATCGACATGATATATTGAATCAGTAACAACTCCATAATCCGCCTTCACTTGTTCAAATAGTTCTTTATATGTTTTAGACATCCGCTAGGCCTCCATAAGTTGTTCAATCATAGGATAAATATTATGTTGCTTAAGAACTTCATACAGTCCTAAACGACCTTTTTGAGTCCACTTAGTGTTTAAAACAGCCTTTTCAGTTCCATCTTTTCGTTTAACCATTGTTGTATCTGAATGAGTCCAACCGTTATGTTGATATTTAGAATAAAGCAACCATGTTTTACCTTGTTTGTATTGAATTCCAAGTTCATGAAGTTTAGCGTTCATTTCTCTACCACTCATCCCATAATCCTTAGCAATGATCGTTATTGTCACTAGTGATGGATTAGCAAGAACTTTGTCATAATAAGTAACTTTTGGTCTGTCCTCTGCCACCTGTTGTTCAGCAATCAATCTACCTTCACGTTCAGTTTTTAATTGCGTCGCTAATTTGATTAAGTAATCTGGATCAGTCAACGTTTGTTCAATCGCTGAATCAGTTAAGTAAGCACCATGTTTTCGTATTGTTGGTAGAACTTCTGATGTTACCCAATCTTGAAATTTTTCAGCTGTTGGGTTGTTGGCTTTAATTGCCAACTTATAAAATTGGGGTTCAGTGATAAAATCGCCTTTTGAAATACGGGCGCCACTTTTGGCGCTACTAAGATAGGAATTTAAACGTGCCCATCTAACTTTAGTAGTTCCTTTAGAGGTATCGACAATTCCTAACCCAATTGCTGCTCTTTCAGCATCAAATTCGATATCCCCATTTTCATTAGTTCTAACTGGTAATTTGATATCACCATTTGTAAATTCTTGTAAATTATTCATTACTTTTTCCTTCTTTCTTATAGATTTAAAACTCGTGCTACTTGTTCACGTAATTCACGTGACTTAGGTGTCATGTCACCTTTAATAGCTCTATTCAATTGTTGTGGATTAGCATGAATCAATTCAGCTAACTCTTTTTGAGTCATATCTCGATTAAGCAATGCGATCTTAATTGAACGTTCAATGTCATATGCTACCTTTGCGAATTGTTGTTCTGGCATGTAATCAACTCCTTTCTATTGTTATAATTTGGTTATTCCATATATTCGAGGTAAATTATATGAACACAGCATTTTCAATCTATATACCAACAACTATTGCAATCATTTCTATATGTCTTAATCTTTATCAGTATGTAAATAAGAGAAAACTCCTGAAACCCAAACTTGAATTCAACAAAATACAATATATGAGAACAAATGTATCAACATACATTAATCTGACTGTCAGTAATCATTCAGATAGAAGTATTTCAATAATCAATGTTTCTATTGGGAACAAACACATTTTTACTAAAACACATAAAGTATATGGTCCGAGAGACTCGAAAGATGGAACCTTTACAACCGAACTTCCTTTAGTTATAAAATCTTGGGAATCAGAAAATATGCTTGTAGAGGTACTAACTAAAACAGGTAATGAGGTAAAAATTGAAACCGATTTCGAACCTTACGAAATTAACCTATCAACTGCAGAATGCTTAACACCAGAGCAAATATTGAAAGAATGGTAGATATTCCTAATAAAAACCAATACTTTTGATCATCCATATTTCCTACCTCCTTTACTGTTATTTTTTCATCAAGTTATTGACAAATTATTAGACTGAGTCTAATATAAAGGCATATCAAATAAGCAATTTAAACCCTATTACTACCGCAATTCTCGCCAAAGCATTGTATCGGTGGTCGTGTGTTTTTGTTGCTCAATTACTTGATGAATTAATAATAAGACTAAGTCTAAAATAATGCAAGTATATTTTTAGTCTAAGTCTAATTATTAGTCGTCATATATTGGAGAAAGCCTATTATGACAACGTTAGATAGAATTAAAAAAATTTCAAAGCAAAGAGGTTTTAGCCTTACAAAAGTGAACGATATGGCTAATTTGGGTACCAACACTATATATTCATGGAAACATAAAGAACCTGGAATTAATAATCTTAAGGCCGTTGCTAATGTTTTGCACGTATCTGTAGACTACCTATTGGGTAAAACGGATGATCCGGATATTAACAATAAGTCTAAGAAAGTAGATATCAAAGACGCTATGCAGGACGATTACACCATCATGAGTTATGGTGGTAGAGAAATACCACCAGAAGAATTAGAAATGATTAGACGTATCTTAGATGGGGGAAAATAATGTATGAGCGATGTTACAACTTATTTATTGAATTACGCACTAGATCATCACATAGGATTTGAATTTCTAAACGGTCTAGATTCAGACTGGCCCTCCGTGGCTATTCCAGAACGTAACATGATGTTTATTAATACGAATTGGTACAAGCAAGAGGAAGTTCCCATGATAATAGCTCATGAGATTGGCCATATGCTTAATGGTGATTCTTGCTATATGTATGACCATTCAAATACTGGAAAGATTAGTTCTGAGGGATCTGCTAATAAGGTAGCAATCGATTTACTACTACAGTATTGCCGTGATAATGATATTCACTTTAATAGTTATATTATGTTCATTCAACAATTCTGTATTCCATTAAAATATGAATACATTGTCAAAAAGAAATGGGTGGCTTAACTTTTAATACATCCTTTTCTGATATACTTATACTGATCAAATATATATATTTATGGGGGAAAATATTATGAAATCTAAGAAGCCGTTTTATAAAAAATGGTGGTTCTGGCTATTAGCAGTTGTAGTTGTAGCTTTGCTATATATCATGTTTAAGCCACAAGAAAGACTCTTTCTGGATGTGGACAAAGATACTGTAACAATGAATGAGAAATCTCATGCAACCTTTAAGTTTCAAACCAATAAAGGAAATAAATTCACTGTATTCGATTCCGATGGAGAAAAAGTTTATTCCGACAAGGCCACTGGTGACAAATGGGATACTCTTGGAATGATTAGAGCCGATAAGTATAAACTAACTGTTTATAAAGACGGTCAAAAAGAATCCAAGTATTTCACCATTAAACCTAGACCAATCGCCAATACTTCAAATAATACAATTTCTTCTAATGATACGTCTTCTAACTCAAAGCCGATGGCTTTTGGTAAAGGTGATATGGTTGGCAATAGTGATATGGCTGCGGATATAACTATGAAATCTGTTCAAAAAGTTGATCCATCAAATGACATGGTTGTGGATGTATCAAGCAATTATTCTGGTATGCAACAATATGTAATTGTTAATTATACTGTTAGTTCTGTTAAGGGAGACATTCCACTGGATGATTTTGATGGATCAGAACTATCTGTTGCAGATTCCAACGGAACAATTGGCACTCAATCATCTAACAGAGATAATGGTGTACCTGATACCCTTTCAGAGGGACAAAACGCTGATTTAAGAATTGGTGTTGGACTAAAACATTCAGGTAATGAAGTAACAGTTAAATTTAATGACTTGACTTGGAAGGGTCAAATTCAGTAATTAATCACAAAAAATAAATCTAAGTCTCAAGTAGGCTTATTTATTTTTCAAAAATTTAAGGAGATTAAAAACGTGATTCCTAATTTAACAAATGAAAAATTAGAAGAAAGATTAAATTTAATAGTTCAAGATGCCGAAAATCTTGGAAAGAGAGAAGAAAAATCAATCTTTAATCTAAATGGTGGTCAAATCTACCATTGGTCCATGCCTACTAAACTTTCAGGACACGATGCTAGAATTATTGGAAGTAGATTTAAAAAAATGGTTAAAGAAGGAAAAGTTAATCACGTGTTATTACTATCTTCGAAACCATCAAATAATCCAAATATTGACGGTAAATGGATGCTTGGAAGTAAAGATGCTGAATATAAAACATATTAAACACAATCAATTTAAGGAGGTGATGCCTGTTTAAACTCTAAAATTTATGCTCCCACGCTAAATTTGGAGGATTAAAAATGGCAACAATTACAAAATATAAAATCAAATCAGGTAAAGAATTGTGGAGATGTGTCTACCCTAGTAGCATTGACCCATTAACTAACAAAGTTAAGAGAACAACTAAACGTGGCTTTAAAACTAAAGCTGAATGTCAAAGATTTCTTAACGCTAAATTATCAGAAATTGATAATCACGGATATTCTAGTAATGAAAATCTAAGATATAAGGATGTCTATCAGTATTTTCTTGAGTCATATAAGAACACTGTTAAAGAAAGTACGTTAAATCGTGTTGAGGGGCTTTTTAAGCACCATATCATCCCTTCTCTGGGAAAGTATGAGATAAAAAAAATAACCACTCCTATGTGCCAGGAAGCGGTTAATAAGGGTTCTAAACTTTCTGGTATTGATGAACAATCAATACCAGTTTTTTTTATACTCTTTGAAATAAAAAAAGAACATCACTGTTCTCGTGTTAAGATTTAAGCGACCAAACCAAATCAAACAGGAGTGAACAATGGTGTCCCAAGACAATTCTATACTATGTGCGCTAGACATAAAAGACAATAATATAAAAAATGTTTCAGTAAAAGATTCCAAAATAAAAAAACATGGTGTTATAAAACACATCAAAGTGGTGAATGCTGAACTATCTTATTCTTTACATAGGTGCCCTCAATGTGGAATGAATACACTAGTTAAAAATGGTAAAAGAACCAC
>ERZ833963.865-NODE-865-length-41808-cov-9.105022_pt1 | contig 41808 bp, 25 predicted proteins | sample MGYA00519693_ERZ833963 | MGnify/ENA primary metagenome ERZ833963 (study PRJEB31850, sample SAMEA3708748) | human gut metagenome | biome: human gut; feature: human-associated habitat; material: faeces | place: China | collected 2014 ...
ACAGCACTTTTTATATTTCGGATTTTTTGTTTTTTCTTTTATTCAGTAGACATTATTTAATATTTCTAAAGAAATATTAAATAACCTTGAATTCGATTTTCAAGACCCGTTTGGTTCGTTCCTATCGGCACGGTTCACGAAAGACTATCCTATCAAATGCTATTAAAATCAATACCGGACAGGAAGACCTGGAAACAAACAGGTCTGATTTCGTGCTGCATAAAGTAGAAGACAGACCGACAGACAAAGAGTGCAGACGGGTTCAATTGGAAGTTGAACGCATATTTTGTGAGGAGTTTTTAGCAAACGGCAAAGACCTGTACAGTGTGCAGGTAATTTCACCGCTTCGCAGTAAAACATTAGCTTCCGTTGATGAACTGAACACGGTTTTACAGAAAATAGCCAATCCCGAAGTATCACCGAATGAGCAAATCACCTCAAATAATGTAGTTTTCAGAAAAGGCGATAAGGTGATGCAGATATCCAATAACTATGACAAGGGTGTCTATAACGGCGATGTCGGAATAATCAAAGTGGTATCCGTTGCAAAGAATAAAATTCTTGTTGATTTTCAGGGTAAGGAAGTTGAATATCTCAGCAAAGAATTTGATCAGTTAAAACACGCTTTTGCTGTAACTGTCCATAAATCCCAAGGGTCAGAATACTCGGTTGTGATTATGGTTATTACCAACTTTCACTCTATGATGCTGCTTCGAAATCTGTTTTACACCGGCGTAACCAGGGCAAAACAGCGGCTTATTCTCGTTGGGGATGAGGATGCTGTTAAGTATGCTATTCGCAACACCAAGGGAGCAAAGCGTCTGTCTGCATTATGCGACAGATTAAAAGAACAAGCCTAAAACAAGGCAGGGGAAACTCTGCCTTGTTCGGGTTGCCTATTTTTTATTTTTATTCTTTCTTGAAATACATATCTCTCTTTCATAATGATGTTTTTACTCAAAATTACATTTATGAAGGAGAGAATTTAAATGAAAAAAATTGATTTATGGAAAAATGCGATTCTTGAAAAGATGGAGAACAGCCGTATTTGGGACATTGTAAATGAATCGGTGGATTATCCCTATCAGTTGCTGTCGTCTGTCGAAAAGGACGGTGTTACTACAAACAGATATTTGTGCCCCGAATGCTTCAAAGTAAGTGAGGTGCATTTTGAAGGCTATGTTTACGGAGAAGTGAAATGTAAGCATTGCGGACATACCGGAAAAGCCGAATATATCTTTACTTCTGAAAAGGGTGTTGCTTTTTGGAAGGATTGTCGTAGTTGGGACCGTTTGTCACTGTTTGCAGTGCGTGAAATGGTAAATGGCGTTGACGGTTTGCTTTATATCAAAGCGTCCAAAGTGCATGTTTACTATGACGCAGCAAAAAACAGAATCCGTGCATCGTATGATGTTGTCGGATATGGTTTTTTGAGTGCAGACGAACGGTTTAATTATTCAGACGGTCGGTATACCAAAGCACGATTTGACTTTGGAAATTATCGAGCGATACCATTATTTTTATCATCCGAAGCAAAGTCGTATTTTGAAAAATGCGGACTGTTTACGGAGAACGAGCTGAATAACACTGATTATTGGCTTTTTGGGGAATTGCAAAGCAGAGCCGGCATGAACAAGGATACAGGGCTATCACTTTATGAGAAAAAAGCCATTGCAATTCAGGAAGAATATCCCGTAGTAGATTTGAAACGATTGCCTGTTAGAAAAAGAGACTATCTAACAGTCAAGTTAAAGAAAAGTGACATGCTAAATGATAGATTTTATTATGATGTTACTTGTTTATCTTGCGGGAAACATTTTTCTCACATTTCACGCAATAAAGTGTTTTCCGGTAATCGAACGCTTACTTGCAAACACTGTCAAAAAGGTGATGAAGTGCTTGAAACAAACTGCTGTCATATGGATAACAACCTGTATCTTGAAAAAGTATCCGATACTGTTGTAGCACTGCGTTTTGTTCGGGTGTGGACTCGTGTAAGTAAAAACGGGAAATTGGACTTCACATATTCAGAAGTGGAAAGGATATATTTGAACCTTGAAAAGAACAGCAGTTGGAACTGCATTCATCTTTCAAATGCCGATGGCTCGTGGAAACTCAAGAAAAAGTTGGAACTTATAAATAATTGGCTAATTGAAACGGAGAATATTATTATTCTTCCGGGTGCAGATGATGTTCTGAAATATACCGGTTTCCCCGAATATATCAAAGAGCGAAAGAAAAGTTTTTCTTCATATGAAAAGACCGTTCACATTGATGAACTCTACCGCTATCTTTATGCCTGTACCGTTACGGATTGTCTTGAAAAAATCATTAAACTCGGGTGGCAGAGTATATGTAACAGTATTTCGTGGGATATATTTTACGATGACGGGTATCGGGTGGATATTGAAGCAGATTCTTTGACCGATGTTTTAGGTTTGCCGAAACGACTGATAAAGAAAATGGCTGAAATTAATAATCCCTCTATTGACGATTTGGGTAGGTTTCAGACATTCTACAGGATTGATAACGATGTTATGGTCGAAGATATTGATTGGTGTAAAGAGCATATGGTTTCGCCTAAAGATATCGGTGATATTACGGAATTGCTTGGAATCAATGTTCATCAGGCGTGTGAGTATCTTGAACGTGTGCGTGTAAGCCAATGCTATGATCCCAAAGCCGCAATTATCGAATGGTTTGACTATCTGAATGCCTCAAAGAATATTGAAGCCGATTTAAGCGATAAAACCGTTCGCTATCCTTCGAGTCTTAAACGTGAGCACGATAAAGCAACTTTCAAATTTAAGATTGTTCAGGATGAAAAGAAGGAAGAGATATTCCAATCGGTCTGTCAGGATTACGGCAAGAAGTTTTCTTATGAAGATGATTCCTTTATGATTACTACGCCGAAATCCATGCAGGATCTGTTTGAGGAAGGCAGACGCCTTAACCATTGTGTCGGCACTTATGCGGACAGAGTTTGCGAAGGGAAAACCTGTATATGCTTCTTGCGTAGAAAGATTGAGCCGGAAAAACCGTATTTTACGATTGAGGTCAGCCCATCTGAATACAGAGTAAGGCAAATACACGGTCTTTCCAAAGAATGCTTTTGAACAAGCCCGTCTCAATTTGCTTGCAAATCTTATTGCAGACGGTGTTTTGGATATAAAAATTGCCTTTACCGAAGACCAAAAACGCATGGGAATGTACCACGAGAAAATGGGCATTTTTACAGATGCTGATGGTAATAAGATTGCTTTTTCCGGTTCAATGAATGAATCGGCAACAGCATTAGCTCTTAACTACGAGACAATAGATATCTTCTGCTCCTGGAAAGGTGATGAAGACAGGGTATCCGCAAAAGAAAATGCTTTTGCTTCTATCTGGAACGACTGTGAGCCGAATATTAAAATTATTGAGTTTCCTGAATTAAAAGACGAAATCATTCAGAAGTATAAGAGAACGGTTCCGGACTATGAAATTGATAAGAAAGAATTTGAGCCGGACTTTGATACTGCTTACCATACGGATTTGATTGTTACCCATACAAATCAGCCAAAGTTCCCAGAAAAATTCAAGCTGCATGATTATCAGGAACTTGCTATTGAAGAATGGAAAAAAAGAGGTTATAGAGGAATTTTTGATATGGCAACCGGTACCGGCAAGACATATACCGGACTTGGTGCTTTAACAACACTATCTGAATTCCTTAATCATAAACTTGCTGCAATTATCGTTTGTCCTTATCAGCACCTGGTTGAACAATGGGTTGAAGATATTGTTAAATTCAATATTAAGCCGATTATTGGTTACAGTGCTTCATCTCAAAAGGATTGGGATAAACGACTTAAAGATGCAGTCAGGGATCAAAAGCTGAAAGTCAGGGGAAAAGAGTTCTTCTGTTTCATATGTACGAATGCAACATTTGCTTCCGATTTTGTTCAGAAACAGATTGCAAAGATAAAGTCGGATACGCTTTTGATGGTCGATGAAGCACATAATGTCGGTGCTCCGTATTACAGTTGTTTGCTATATGATACCTACAAATACCGTCTCGGGCTGTCGGCAACGATTAACCGACACGGCGATGAAGAAGGCACCGAGAAGCTCTTTGAGTTTTTCGGAGAGAAATGCATCGAGTATACGCTTGACAGAGCTATACAAGAACATAAGTTGACGAAATATAAATACTTCCCGATCATTGTTACGCTTAATGAAGAAGAATTAGATGCTTATGACCAGTTAAGCTATGAAATCGGAAAATGCATCATTAAAGGCAAAAACGGCAAGTTCCGTTTGAGTGAACGCGGCAAGAAACTTGCTTTGAAACGAGCAAGAATCGTTGCCGGGGCAAGAGGAAAAATAGATGCCCTTGAAGAAGCAATTCAGCCATATATCAACGATAAACATATTCTTGTTTATTGCGGTGCTACAAAGGGACTTTCACAGAACCAAGACCGTTCCGATGTAGATGCAGAGGATGTAAGACAGATTGATGAGGTAACGGATCTTCTCGGTAATAAACTTAAAATGGCTGTATCACAGTTCACTTCAAAGGAAGATGTTGAAGAACGGGAAGTACTTAAACGGGAATTTTCAGAAGGTGAGACCCTTAAAGCTCTGATAGCCATTAAGTGTCTTGACGAAGGTGTAAACATTCCGAAAATCAAAACGGCATTTATCCTTGCGAGTACGACTAACCCGAAAGAATACATTCAACGAAGAGGTCGTGTGCTGAGACTTGCCGAAGGCAAAGAGTATGCCGAAATATATGATTTCAAAAAAAGGAAAATATAAAAAAGGTCATAAAACTGTATCTTTGAAACTTTCTGAAAAGGAAATGAAAAATTGCAAAGTTTTTCTTCCTGACGAGTTAGAAAATTTAAAATCATATAAAAATTTTGAACACGTTCATATTATCGGAAGATGTGGTTATGGATGTGAAAATGCGGATTCTTTTTCTGTTGCAAGAAATAGGATTGAATTGTCAAAACTTTTTCTGCACAAAAATGATGTTCAGGAAATACTTGTCTTAAATCTTGCAAATCCAGTTAATCCAGGTGGAGGTGCCCGACGAGGTGCTCGTGCACAGGAAGAAGACTTATGCAGAAAAAGTTCTTTGCTTCTTTCACTTGAGGATGTTAGTGCAAAATCATATTACTGCTTCCGTAACGGCTATCGTGGTGGATAAGGAGTTAGGAAGCACAGGGATACCGTTTTGAGCAATAGCATATATCCTTTCTGCTATTTGCTCAAAATTGCGGTATCCCTGTTTTTGTGCCCATTTACAATAGTCGTTTTTAAAACGTGTTTTACTCATTTTAAGTATGTTTTCAAAATGACGGTAACGCTTAGCAAATCCTGTGAGCTTTTTGTTTCCTTTGTAATCATAGATAACATTTTGAATGCCAGGCATAATTTGGTCGCAGAGATTACTAAAATTAATCTTTGCCTTAATAAGCATAGAAGTGGTCTGGTAGTATTGTCGTGCTAATAATTTCAATTCGCGGTAAATATCTTCTGAAGGCATAATTGCTGTTAGTTCGTTCCAATATGTAATTCCAAAAGCAGCGATATTAATTGAATCAATACGGTCTGTTTTGGCTCTTCGGATATTCTGAGAGCAAAACTTTTTCATTCGCAAAGCATTAACTGCACAGACGAAAATCTCTTTTTCAACAAGTAAAGTTACAATAGGCCAATGGTAATAACCCGTATCTTCTAAAACTACTTTGACATCTTCATTGTAATCCTTTATTAGTTTTACAAGAGATAGAACTCCTTCTATTGTGTGAAGGATTTCAAATGGCGGTTTTAAAATTTCACCTCCCGGTTTCATCATACAAACAGTACTCTTTCCCTTGGAAACATCAATTCCTACACTAATCATAACATTCCTTCTTTCTGAATTGAGTATGTAATGTTACCACCTTAGCTTATTACGATTCAATTTGGTTAGTTACACGAACGCGGTTTTTTGTACTGTGGGGTTAACCCCACAGTACAAAGCCGGAACAACCTGCTTAACCGAATCTTTATAATAAGAAGGCGGATGACAGTTTAACGCCCGAACGCGAAGTTCACACAAAGAACCGTCAGTCAATTACCTTCTTATTATAACAAAAATAAGCATAGCTTTCTGTTCTACTTTAAAAGTAGCTCAGAGCTATGCTTATATTGTACCAAACAAAGAATAAAGAAAAATATTTTTAGAAGTGTTAATGCAGATATAAATGTTAAATCCTATTGTGATAAGGCATAGGAACTTATAGTAAGAAACAACCAATCACAAATACAAATCCTATTAGCGGCATAAAAAACACTCCAATTCAAAGTTTTAAAAACCCAGTATTTATGCGCTTTTCCAAGTGCTGCCAAGCTTTGCTCGCTTTCAACATTAGAAAATGATTGGATACATTTAATTTTTAAATTCAAGTTGCAAAGTTGAAAAAGATGTTAAAAACGGATTACATTTGCATACGTATTTTAGAGTTGAAAATCGATTTATTAAATGCTAAAATTATAAAAAATAAACTTTATATTTTATTGTGTGATTTGTATAGAAAAAAGTAAAATTTATTACCTGATAAATAGTGGCAAAAAAATAAGAATTGTAGGTGTGTATTGCCTTGGCAGAAGGTTGCAAAGAAAAAATAATAAATTCGAGGATACTATCTTCTTTAACAAAGGTTTTTCCTGATAGTAATAACGGTGAAAAAATAGAAAAAGCAACTCTTTTAAAGAATGAGCCTTTTTCATTTCAAACGGCTGTTAAAATAAATGATAATAATATGCCACCTGTTCCTGTTTATGTAAGGGTAGAAACAGATTTAGATATTAAATATATATCTGAATATATGGTTGGGTATGTACCTTTAACAAGGGCTACATATTACAATACTGATGATTTTTATGAGCGCAAAGAACCTGGATTATATCCTGATATGTTACTTAAAAGGAAGATTAATGCGGATGTTGAAAATGATGGCTTTTGGACTCCGCGTTTGTTTGAACAGGAACAAGAATACTTGTTGACTATTAATGCTGATTCGTTTCAGACTTTGTGGTTTACTGTGAATGAAAATTGTGAGGATATAGAACCTGGCAATTATACTATTACAGTATCTTTTTATAGTGCTGGAAGCAATAGATGCTTAGCAAGCGAAACCTTGGAGCTTGAGGTTATTGATGTTGAATTACCGAAACAGGATTTATTATATACCTCTTGGTTTCATTATGATTGCCTTGCTGATACATATAATGTTGATGTTTTTTCAGAAAGGCACTTTGAAATTATTCGTTCTTTTGTAACAGAGGCAGTAAAAACCGGAATGAATATGATATTACTTCCGGCTTTCACACCGCCTCTTGATACGCCTGTGGGTAAAGAGAGAAAAACGGTCCAGCTTGTAGGAGTGGACTTTGATGGTAAGAATTATAAATTTGATTTTTCTTTAATGGAAAGATTTATAAAGCTTTGTTTTGATTGCGGAATCACCCATTTTGAGCATTGCCATTTATTTACTCAGTGGGGAGCCCAGCATGCTCCCAAGATTATGGCAACTGTAAATGGTGAGTATAAGCAACTTTTTGGTTGGGATACTGATTCAAAGAGCCAAGAATATTCCTTCTTTTTAAAGAGCTATTTAAGGGCATTAAAGCCTTTTTTAAACCAAGTTGGTGTTGGTAAAAATATACTGTTTCATATATCGGATGAGCCTAATACAAAACATTTATCATATTATGAAAATGCGGTAAAAATAGTAAGTGAAGAGCTTGAAGGGTATATGTGCGGTGATGCACTTGCGCATTTTGAATATTACAAAAACGGAAGTGTGAAATTACCAATAGTGGTTGTTTCGTCCGAAGAAATGGATGAATTTGTGAATAATTGTGATAAGTTTTGGGTGTATTATACAGGAGAGCAATTGCATAGCGGTTATTCCAACAGGATTATTTCAACCACTTCTGCACGAAATAGAGTTTTAGGCCTTCAAATGTATGTAAGCGGTGCGAAAGGCTTTTTGCATTGGGGCTATAACTACTATTATGATACATTAAGTCACGGTTTGTTCAACCCGACATATAATCCTTGTGGTTGCGGTCAAGTCCCGGGAACATCCTTTGTTGTATATCCAAAGGCGAATGGTGAAGCAATCCCATCACTTCGGATGAAGGTGCTTTACGAGGGATTTAACGATTACAGAGCATTGCAGTTATTGGAATCGTTCATAGGACGAGAGGATACACTGAGGTTTGTAAAAGAAATAATGGGTGAGGTGAATTATAAATTCTGCCCTGCAAACAGAGAATTGTTTGAATTCCGTCAAAAATTAAATGAAGAAATAAGGAAATACATATAAAGGTGAAAATAAAATGGAACATTACAATCTTATTAAACCTGAGGATTTAGGAAAAGGCTCAAGCATTAAGCTTGATGTATCAATAGCTGAGGTGGATATTTACTGGAAAGTAGCTATTGAGGTACTTACAGTAATTCAGGAAAACAACGCTAAGGGCGAGCCTACCGTTATGGTAGTACCTTATGGACCGCTTGGCCCTTATTTCAGACTAGCAGAGCTTGTTAATAAATACAGAATTTCTTTAAAGAACTGTGTGTTTATTAATATGGACGAGTATCTTAAAGATGATAAAACATATTTAGATAAAACAGACCCGCTTTCTTTCAGAGGCGGTATGGACAGAATTTTCTATAATGTTGTGGATGAGGAATTGAATGTATTACCCGAAAACAGAATTTTCCCTGACCCTGAACATCCTGAAAAGGTTATGGAAATAATCGAAAAGTACGGCAAATTGGATATGGTATTCGGCGGTGTAGGCATCAACGGTCACTATGCATTTAATGAGCCACCCGAACCGGGTGAGGTTTGCGATAATGAGGAGTTTGCAAACAGACCTACAAGAGTTCTTAAAATCAGCCGAGAGACCAGAACCATCAATGCATATATGAATTGCGGTGCAGACCTTAATGCTATCCCCGAATACTGCATTACTGTAGGTATGAAGGAAATGATGATGGCTAAAAAGGTTATTATGATTATGCCTCGCGACTGGAATGCAGGAGCCTTAAGAAAAATTTTGCACGGTGAAATTACCGCAAGTGTTCCTTGCTCACTTTTCAGAAATCATAAGGATGCTACTATTTATACCCTTACAGAGGCTACAAAGTGTCCTATTCCTGAAATTAGGGTTTACAACAAATAATGAGTAGATTACTTATAAAAAATGCAAGGGCTGTTTTACCGAACGAGGTAAAGCTAACAGATATACTTATTGAAAACGAAAAAATTGCTTGTATTGGGTATAGCGGAGCGGCTGATGAGGTTTTGGATATAGAGGGTAACTACCTGCTGTCGGGATTTGTAGATATTCATGTTCATGGCGGTGGGGGAGCAGACTTTATGGATGCTACTCCGCAAGCCTTTGAAACGGCGGTTAAAACCCACTTAAAGCACGGTACAACAACCCTTTTGCCTACAGCCATGTCTGCAACCGAGGCTGATTTGGGTGACTTTCTTAAAGCCTTTGCAGATTTTAAAGAAAGCAGCGCTTATGGGGAAGTAACACCCGGTGTTCATTTAGAAGGTCCATATTTTTCGGGTGCAAATGCTAAAAGCAGCGGTGCTCAGCCGAGCGGTCTGTTGCGTTTGCCCGATGAAGAGGAAATTAACCGTCTTTTAAAGCTTGCAGACGGGAATATTTTGCGTTGGGATGCTGCTACTGAGCTTGACGGCTGTGATATGTTTGCAAGGAAATGCAAAGAAAACGGAATAATCTGTTCTATTGCCCATTCTGCGGCTACAAGTGAAGAGGCGCAAAAAGGAATAGATAACGGCTTTTCACATGTAACCCATTTTTACAATGCTGTTACTACCTATCACAAGGTTGACCAAAAGGTGCTTGCAGGTGTGGTTGAGGCGGCTTATCTTAACGACAGTGTTACAGTAGAGCTTATTTGTGACGGCAAGCATATTCCAAGAGATATTTTAAGATTGGCACTTATGATAAAGGGTGCAGATAAGGTTTCGGCTATAACTGACGGTATGCGAATTTCGGGTACGGATAGCACAAGCGGAAAGCTTGGCAGTTTAAATAACGGTACAGATGTAATTGTTGATGACGGCGTTGCAAAGCTACCCGATATGTCATCATATGCCGGAAGTATTGCTACTATGGACAGATGTCTTAGAGTGCTTTGTCTTGATTACGGCATAGATTTGGTTACTGCCTCAAAAATGCTATCAAGCACGCCTGCAAGGCTTATAAGCCTTGAAAGCACAGGCGAAATCAAGCTTGGTTATAAAGCAGATTTTGTTATTTGTAATAACGATTTAACGGTAAATAGAGTAATTAAAAACGGAATCGTATATTAAAAATATTATCCTGTGTTAGGAGTAATGAAAATTGGAAAGTATTATAAAAAGGCAAAAGAAATATTATTGCAGTTAACCTTAAGTGAAAAGGTGGCTCAACTTTCTCAAACAGTTGCAGGATACAGATGTTTTATAAGAAACGGCGAAGATTTTTTTAAGTGATTAACTGAAAGACTTTATAAGAGATTACGGTGCTTTTGGCGCACTTAGCAATATTATCAAGGCCGATGGTTTTACAAAGCATAATTGGGGAGAAGGCATTGAACCCAATCAGAGAGTTAGAGTTGCTAATCAGATACAAAAGTATGTGCTTGAAAATTCCAGAATCCCCATACCGGTGTTAATCGAAGTTGAGGCAAATCACGGTGTTCATGCTCTTGGAAGCGAGATGTTTCTATTTCGGCTTTAATTGGCGATGAATGGAGAATCGTTGCAAAAGTAGAAAATAATTATAGTAGACTTATAGTTGCAAATTTTGATGTTGTTTGTGCAAAGGCAGTTAAAATAACCGTGAGGAAAACTTTAAATTATAATAAAGCTATTATTTCGGAAATTAGAGTATATTAATAGCGAAAAACAAGAGGTGTTTATATGTTTGAAAATAAACTTAAAGAACTGATGGAACAAATCACTTATACGGTAAGCAATCCCTCTGCGGATAATACATTACCTTCGAATGCGTATTATTTAAGCGGTGGTGATGTGCTTTGCTGTCCCCGTAAAAACGGTGTATCACGTTTTCCGTATTCTTGTGACGGACTTAATATGTGGGCTTATTCGAACGGTGTCATTCATACCGTAGAAGGTGTGTTTAATGTGTTCCACCCTGTGCACAGTGAGCATGAGTCCTCGGTTAATTTTTTTGTTGGCATCCCTCAGGATGACGGCACATATTTTCCAATATCTATATTAGGTTCAGGTCAACAGTTAATAGAACCATTCACTATAAATCGTTATTTAGTATATTCACTTTCTGCCGCTTATTATATTGCCGATACTGATTTTGCAACATTTGCAGTAAGAGCAGATATGTCAGAAAAAAAAGAAATGCGCTTCAGCTTTGCCTGCATAAATAAAAAACAGGAAAATTTAAAAATAGTATTTACTACATATTTCGAAGCTCTTCTTAAAAATGGATTTTTTGATAACATGTGGGAATGCAACTCAAAACAGGGTGAGTTTATAGACCAAGGAAAATTTATACTTAAACGCAACAGCTGGGAATATCATGCTTTAGCAATCAAACATAAAATAACCGATGCTACACTTACCGATTATTATTATACTGTTTCCCGTCCTGATTTTGTTATTTACCAGAACAGAAATGTTGGCAATGCGGAATGTCTAAAAGTGGGCAAATTTGAAACACAAACACCTAAAATCGGCAAAATGATGACACCTGTGGCTGCCGAAATTCTGCACCTTGAAGTAAGTGCTGAAGATATGGCAAGAGTTGACTATGTTTGCAGAATATCACACAATAAGAATGATGAAGCTACACTCCTTGATTACGAAATAAACCCAATAGAGATTGATAAAAGCATAGAATTATTTCATAACGCAGAAACCAAGCGTATGTCCAACCTTCAAATTGAATTTGGTAAACTTAACAACAGTATCATAAATGAAAATGTATTAAACCGTTTTGTTAAATCCTTGCAAAAACAGGTCGACTTTTGTGCTATGGGCAAAAACTATGTGGAAGACCGTATTGGTATGCGTGATGTTTTTCAACAGCTTGAACAAGCTCTTATATGGGATCCCCAGCAGGCAAGAGAAAAAATAATACGAGCTATTAGCTATATTGATATTAGCGGTCGTGCTCCAAGACAGTTTTCTATTGTTAAAAATCGCGTTGGTTCGCCAAGGATGGATTTAAGTGAATATATTGACCAAGGTGTCTGGATAATTTCAACTATATATACTTATCTTGCATACACGGGCGACTATTCTATCCTTGAAGAACAGGCCGGATATTATGAAATCGTTGACGAAAAGGCTAGTAAAATAAGGTTTATTGATTATGAGGATAGTGTGCTTGATCATATGATTAAAATAACCGAATACCTTGAAAGCAATCTTGACCGTGAAGACGGCACAAACTGTCTTAAAGTGCTTCGTGGCGACTGGAACGATGCTATAGACGGTCTTGGTGCTACTACTGATGAAGGTAAAAAATTCGGTACCGGAGTTTCGGTAATGGTTACGCTTCAGTTTTATCAAAACCTGCGCGAAATGAGTGAGATTTTAAATAAAATCGGCAAATATCCAGAAAAGTCAGAATATTATCTTAAGGTAAGAGAAGATGTTCGCGACGGACTCAATAAATATGCTATTGAAACAAACAAAAAAGGAGAAATACGTTTAATTCACGGCTGGGGCGATCACCTCTCTTACAAAGTGGGTAGCTTCTGTGACTCTGACGGTGTTTCCCGATTAAGCTTTGCTCCCTTTGCATTTTGGGCTATTAGCGGTATGGTAGAGCGTGATACTAAAATGCGCGATGCTGTAATAAACGGACTTCACGCGCTTGATTCCAAATTTGGCATTTTAACCAACACCCCTGCTTTCACTCCTACCTCTCCTGGAGTTGGACGAATTTGCAGAACACTTAAGGGCTCTGCCGAAAACGAATGCGCGTACACACACGCAAGTATGTTCGGCGTGTTAGCTCTTTTCCTTGTTGGTGATTCAGAATATGCTTGGAAACAACTTGAAAAAACCTTGGTTATTTCGCAACAAGAACCTTCAAAATCACCGTTTGTAATGTCAAATTCTTATTGCTTTAACCCTGAAGAGGGGCTTTTAGGGCAATCGGCAATAGATTGGTACACCGGAACAGGCACAGTGATGATGAAAAACTTTATCCGTGCCGTATTTGGTATTGAGCCTAACCTTAACGGACTTAATATTAAAACATCAAGCTATATGCCCTGCAATAATGCAGAAATTAATATTTTGATTAAAGGTTGTAACGTTCATCTTGTTTACCGTAATGAAAATAACGGCAAACGTCAGATTTTTGTTAACGGTAAGCAGCGCACTACCGAGTACAGTGAGCTTTTAAGAACTGAGAAAGCATTTATTCAAAATGATGAAATTACAGAAAATCTTGAAGTTTTAGTGATAGATTAAAAAACAGCTTACTTCCGTTTGGAAGTAAGCTGTTTTTTACTATTTCTGATTTTCTTTAATAAAGTTTTCTAAATTGTTAATGTCTATATATTTTGAAATAGTTTCAAGAAATGCTGATTTTGTATTTAAATCTAATGCATTCATCATTTTTTTGAGATGGTACTGTAGCGTTGACAGACTTATAAAAAGCTTATCACAAATTTCAGGATAGCTTTTGTTATTTAATAGCTCAAATAAAATCCGAAAATCTACATTCTTAAAAGAAATCAACATAGATTCGATTTCTTTGCAGATTTCAATAATAGGTGATTCTGGAATGCCACGTTGATTTGTGTTTGGTGGGTTAATGTTCAGTTTCCTTTTTGAGGATTCGTATTTATTGGATAACTGGTTTATTTCAGCAGAGTTTATCGGCGAGTTATTAGTAGACTGCCGTGTTGTAATTTTAGAATTAAGCTGGATATCAATCGACGTAACGTGATTACTTTTGTAAAGTATACGGTAAATGCTTAAAAGCGCTTTTGTAACATCCTCTAATACATAGGTGCATGAAGTTATTGAGGGTGAGTAAAGCCGCGAAATAATTGTATCCATAAATCCCAGAATGAATGTGTTATTCAGGTATTCGGGGTCGCGTATTTTTAATTCTTCAATAAGTGCTATTGCCGAAAAATCGTTCGAGCAGAAGATAACATCATATTTGTGGCGGTTTTGAAAGAAATTTTCCAAGCAGTCATTAAAGCTGTGGTCACGGGAGAATATATCTTCAACAGAGAAATTTTTACATAGCTCATATATAAGCGATGCTTTTTTTCGGTCGTGTGAGCTGAAGCTGTTAAGTGCAAAAAAAGCAGGGCGGGTTTTATTATAATATTCAGAATAAGCAAGCAATAATTTAATGGTTTGGTTTGTATTGCCTTTAATGGTGCTGTAAGTATAATCTGCTGTGAGTGATCGGTCTTCGTGAGAAAAAATAACAGGAATGTTATTAATGTTGCAAAATTTAATAATTTGATAATATTTAGTGGAAAACGTTGTGGTAATAAACAGCATTGCGTTTGGGTCATTTGTCAAAGAATAGACATCATCCGCCTTTTTAAGTATGCGTGTTTTAACACGGCACTGATTAAGCGCAAGTGCAGCTTTAGAGTACCTATCGTCCATTGAGGGCAGAAAAGATTTTATTGTTTTGTCTGAAAGAATATAAAGAGACATCCGAGTACACCCTTTATTTTTTATTAGTCATCAACAAAATCGTTTGACCTTTACAAAACATATTATATCCTATTTTGCTTAGGATTGCAAATAGTTTATTAAGTGCGAAATTTTAAAAAAAGTAATACATTTGCATTTCAGAATTAATGTTGCGGGGGAATGGGTATAATGATATAATAATTATGAAATTATAAGGGATGTTTGTATGTTTTGTATAAAACCCTAAATTTAAATATAGGAAGGTTGCATGAATGCTTATGAAAAACAGAAGAATTTTAGCAATTATTATGGTAATTGCAATCAGCATTTGCGCAGTTGGCTGCGGAGGTGCTTCTAAGAATACCGTTAAGGGTTCAACAGGCAAAAAACCAGCTGGCGCACAGACGGATTATTTTGATGATGTTCCTGCTGAGCTTGACGGTACTACCGTGAAATTTGCAACCTGGATTGATCATAACTCTAATGAATCAGCACAGGTTTTGGCAGATTTTACAGACATCACCGGAATAAATGTAGAGTTGGTTTCGGTATCGCAGATGGATTACATAACAAAGTTATCCGGACTTATAGCTTCGGGAGATGCGCCTGATGTTATTGTTTGTAACAGTGAGTGGCCGAGAATTCTTTCTTTGCTTACTCCACTTGATGAAACTAAGATTGACACTAAGGATACTTTCTGGAATCAGGATGTTATAGCAAACTATACCGTAGGCGGCAAGCCTTACCTTGTAAATGTTAAGGGCGGCGCTTGGGATATGGCTTCCGGATGCGTTGTTTACAATAACCGTATATTCGAAGATAACGGTATTACAACCCCTGCTCTTTATTTACAGGAGGGCAGATGGACACTTGATAACTTCTTTAAAGCAGCACAGGAGCTTAAGTCTGTTTGTAAAGAAGCAGGTGTAGGTATTGCTACCGGTACATATCTTACCGCTTATGCGGACGGTTTTGCAACATGGGATGCCGCAAACGGAAAGTTTGTAAGCAATATTAAAAACACAGATTTTATAAATGCATGGCAAAAGCTTGTCAGCGCACGTGATGCTGGATATGCTAAGGTTAACGATGACGGCGCACGATATCTTTTTGAAAATGAAAGTATGGGTATGGTTCTAACAGGCAGCTACGGTCTTAGAAAGAGCGGTTGGTTCCAGGCTATGGATATAGATGATTTAGGCTTTATTGAGCTGCCCAGAGTAGACGCAAACGGAGAAGAAGTTTATTCTGCTACTTCTGACCGCGGTTACGGTATTTGCAAGGGCGCAAAGAATCCTGACGGTGCAGCATATTTCTTACGTTATTTCCTTGATGCAAATAATTATGACCCTGATGAGCTTTATAAGAATGAAGAATGCGCAGAGCTTTATAAAAAGCTGCAGAATACCAACAAGAATATGGGTTGCTCAGCAGCTATATTCTCAATCCTTGGTACTTCTGATAAGCCTATGTATGACATTTTCCCCGACCTTAAGAACTGCACAGCATCACAGATTCAGACTGCATTGGCTTCAGGCGAAAATACATTTAATGCTTGTATAGAACGCGCAAATGCTATGATTGAAGGGGCAAAATCGGAAAATCAGTAATTTTTAGGAGAAATATATATGAAATACTTAACAAAAAAAGCGTTAAGCGTAATAATATCAGTAATTATTTTAGTATCGTGTATAGCTCCTTGTATAATTGTTAATATAAATGCTGAGAATTTTGAACCGCTATCTGCTGAGATTGATTTCAGCAGTTATACCGTTAATCCTGCACCAACATCAAACGACCCCGGTAACTGCAAGAATGCTACGGGTGATTATACAGGTAATTGGGAAATAGTTGATGATGCCAACGCATTGGGCGGTAAGGTACTGCACAAGTATAGTAAGGGTCAGCAAACAGCCCCTTACCTTTATGTAATACAGCTTAATCCTACGGGTACTGCGGCTGATACAATAGCATTGAATGCTGATACAGCTTACAGGGTGAAAATAAGACATAAGCTTGATGTTACTAAAACAGGTAAAGCGTTGCATCTGTATCTGACTCATAATACCTCGAATGCAAAGATAAATTCTATCACGGCTGCAAATGTTATGCGTCTTGATTCCTTTGCGGCAGGTAAGGGTACAGAGAACGGCGATTGGGTGGAAAGCACCTACTACATAACAGTCCCTGAGTATAAGAGGTATGAAACATCATCGCTTACACTGGGTCTTGCTCCTTTGAAGGAGAATAACACACCCCAGAATGACTGGGGAGCCGAATGGAACTGGTATGTTGATTATGTTACCGTTGATGCGGTATCAAGAGTGGATGTTCATTGTATTGATGCCTCGGGTAAGGATACATTGAAGTCGTTTTACGGTGTGCCCGGTGAAAAGGTGGAGCTTGAAGGTTCGGTTGATTATTACGAGAATTACGATTCAGCAACTAATATTTTTTCAAATCCCGTTAGCGGCGAAAAGGTATTTACAGTAAAAAAGGTAGAAACACTTTACTGTTTTGATGATAGTTTTGAGAAAGAGAATTATTTAATAGATTACAGTAAGTATACCGTTAATCCTGCACCAACATCAAACAACCCCGGTAACTGCAAGAATGCTACGGGTGATTATATAGGTAATTGGGAAATAGTTGACGATGCCAACGCATTGGGCGGTAAGGTACTGCACAAGTATAGTAAGGGTCAGCAAACAACCCATTATCTTTATGTAATACAGCTTAATCCTACGGGTACTGCGGCTGATACGGTAGCTTTGTCTGCAAATGTTACCTATAAGGTGAAAATCCGACATAAGCTCGATATCACCAAAACCGGTAAGGAGCTGTATTTGTATCTTACCCATAATACCTCAAATGTGAAGATAAATTCTCTCGCAGCTGCAAATGTTATACGTCTTGATTCTTTTGCAGCAGGTACAGGCACTGAAAATGAGGATTGGGTGGAAAGCACCTACTATATAACAGTTCCTGAGTATCAGAAGCTTGATACATCTTCGCTCACATTGGGTCTGGCGCCTTTGAATGAGAATAATGCACCTCAGAACGACTGGGCGGCAGAATGGGATTGGTATGTTGATTATGTTGCTATTGAGCGAGCGTCGGCTGTTGAACTTTACTCTGACGGAAAAAAGATAGATACGCTTTACGGTGCGCCTGATGATGTGCTTGATGTAAGCAGTATTTCAGCGCCTAAAAGAACGGGATATTATTTCTTGGGTTGGTTTGAGGATGAAGCTTGCAGTATTTCAGCTACAACAGTAACCTACAGGAATAGTAACATTTCCAAAAAGCTGTATGCCGGTTGGAAAGAGCTTGTATCAAGCGCGGTATTCAACCAAGAAAATATTTCTTCAGATATTTATAATAATTCAAATAAGTTTAACGGTTTCAGTAGTAGTACTGAGTATAAAAACGGTACGGCATCTTTCAAATCCGATATAGCCAATGCGTATATGCAACTTGCTGTTGGTGAAGCTGCAGTTCAGCTGCAAAATGAAGGCGTATATCTTATGTCATTCTGGTATAAGTCGGCAAGTGCCTTTAAGGCAAGCTTTGCTACTGCGGACGACAGTTCCTTTGACGGCGCGGTTATACAGAGTAGTATTGAGCTTGCGGCAACGGATGATTGGAAAAAGGTATTTATAACCTTTAAGGCTGATACAGCATTAAAGGATAAGCTTTACTTTACAGTTTCAAGCTCCAATGTGTTTGTAGACGATATTGAGCTTGCAACCGTATCTAAAATAATATTTGATACAAACGGCGGAGATGCTATAAGCGAAATAACAGGCGAGCCCGGTGCTGCTGTTACGCTGCCGATTGCTACCTTTGCAGGTCATACCTTCAGCGGTTGGTACCGTGATAAGGAGTGTACAAGAAGGGTAGAGGTTGCAAAATATCCTACCGACAGCGATTCTCTGACCCTTTATGCCGGCTGGGATATTAAAGAGCCTTGGGTAACGGTTAGCTTTGATAATCAGACCTTTAATCCTTTTAATAACGCAAACTGTCACAATAAGAACAAAATGTCTATTGTGAGTGAAGAAAATTCCTTTGACGGCAGTAAAATGCTTAAATATACCCACGTAAAGGGTAGCGGCGCATACAACAGCGCTTCAAGCAGTCTTGCAATGTATTCAACCCAGAACAACTTTGTGCGTCTTGAAAACAATACTACCTATGCGCTTAGCTTCTGGTACAAGGCAACCGAGCTTTCGGACGATGTGCGAATCACTGCTATGACAAATATGGAGTATAACTTCTGGCTTACAAGCGGTCAGGTTAATTACAGCGGTAACGGGTATACCATTCCAGCTTCGGAATCGGGAACTGACTGGAAACGCGGAACGATTTATTTCACCACAGATTTGCAGAAGTATGTTAAAGAGGGCAGTTCATTTGACGGAAAGTATTGCGATATGCTTTTCTTCCGTATAAATGTAAACTCCGATGCAGATACAAATATCCTATTTGACAATATAACTGTTGATAAGCTTGGTGATGATATTGTCGTAATCACAAAGGTAATTACAAGCGCAAAAAATGAGTTTGTTCTTTGCGAAAAGAATAACACACTTAATTTAGGTACACCTTCGGTTGAGGGTTATAAATTTATGGGCTGGTTTGAGGATACAGACTATACTAAGCCTATAAAAGACGGAAATTACGCTGTAAAGTCACACGCAAATGTTTATGCTAAATGGTCGCTTGACTATGTGTCGGGTAGCTTTGAGGATTACCCATTAGGCTGGACCGGTCCTGATATAAACGGTGTGGGACAGAATTTCAGATTCCCCATACAAACAGGATTGTCTCTTGTTCAGAATGAAGCAAGCTCAGGCAGTACATCTGTAAGATATAAGAGCTTTGCAGAGGCAAAAAATCCTTATACATATATTCAGCTTTACAATAAAAATGATATTGTAGTTGCTGGTGATATTCCTCTCATTGTTGAAGAGGGTATGGATTACAAATTTACAATTAAATATAAATTGGCAAGCTCTGCAACAAATGTAAAGCTTACGCTCTGGGTAGGACACCGTAACAACTGTTGGGGCGATAAGGAAAAAGCAGGCGAATATATTGTTTCATACAGTGATGTAGGCAAGGGTTGGCAATCTGCTACCATATTCTTCAACGCAAAGATGAAATCTCCTTTAAACGATGCGCTTTACATACAGGTTTCGGGTGACGGAGCTACTACAGATATTTATCTTGACGATTTCACTGTTGAATCAATGGCTGGCAAATCATTTATTGAGTTGAGACCCAATAACGGCGAAAATTCCACTTATATTGTAGGTGAAGTCGGTAAGCAAATCGGCAAGTTGATTACACCTGTTCGTAAGGGATATAAATTCTTAGGCTGGTATACTGACAGCGAGCTCAAAGATATTTATACCGGAAATATTTTTGGCCAAACATCTTTAATACTTTACGCAAAGTGGACTATTGAGGATGAAATTGTAATAAGCTTTGAGGATTACTATTACAGAAGCTCACTTGTAAAGCTTGAAAAAGACTGTGCAGAAGTTTCTGATGATATCGCTTCTGTAGGCAAATATTCTATGAAAATAGATAAGAGCGAAATTACTGACAGAACAAATGCCGGCTTGCTTTTGGTATATGACGAGCTTCCGTTAACTATTGAAGACAATACCACCTACCAGATAACCTATGACTATTACGTTAAGCAAAACACTGCAACTTCAAATGCAAGTTATACACCTTGGCCTAACGTAAGAACAGGTACAAACGGCAATATGTGGCAAAATTCCTTTGTCCCCGCCGAAACCTGGCGCTTCCCGATTTCTGAACAGACCGGTGTTTGGAAAACGGCAACCTTCATGTTCACAACCGAGCTTAAAGATTCAAAGGCAAATGTACTTTACTTTACGGTAAACGCTACAGAGCGATTTATAGGTTATTTTGATAATATCAGAATTAAAAAGGTAGTGCGCTCGGATAATGAATATGCAGTATCTTTAAATACTACGGGGGCTACCGATATTGGAAAAAAACCGTTGGTTTATGTTGGTAAATCGGGCGACCGTGTTAATTTACCTACAGACTTAAAGCGTGAAGGTTATATTTTCACAGGCTGGTATACCAATAAAAAGTGTACCGATATTATAGCTGATAATATCTTTTCATTTGGCGGATTTGACCAGACAATTTATGCAGGCTGGGCAAGTCTTGGTTTTACACAGGATTTTGAAAATTTCCCGCAAGACCCCAAGGGAAGATATTACTATATGGATTTTGATTACGAAATCTATGATGCCGCAGCGAACGGCAACAGTAAAGAAAATGTTCACGGCGGTAATTATTCATTACACCGCAAGGGTGAGGATTACCATAACCTTGCGGCACAGGTTATTACTTCAAACCTTAACGTGTCGCTTAGTCCGGGTCAGGTTTACAGACTTTCAATGTGGGTTAAACTTGAAAAGGCAGAGCACAATAAGGGCGCTCTAGCAATGGCTTGTTCTTCCCTTATGACATACGCATGGGTGGTGGACGGCGATTGGAAGAATATGGTTACAATAGCAGATTTGAACGATAATAAGTGGCATGAGGTCACATATACGTTTTATGCGACCTCCAATTACCTTTCAATTCTTACTCCGGGTAATTTGAGCCTGTTTATTGATGATATATCCATTAAGCTGTTGGAAAATGCTACAGCCGAGGATTGCAGTACTTCTGTAAGTTGCGAAGAATATATTCCGCAACCAATCGATAAGGACGGATTTAAAACCATTACCGAATGCGAAATCGATATAAGCCGTATAAAATCTAATTCTGCAGTTAAAACATCTGTAGGTATTTTAGGTAAAGTGGGTATCGGCGGTGTAATCGGTATTTCGGTTGGATGTGCGGTTTTAGTAGCAACTATTGTTGTATTTGCAATTTTGTTTATAAAAAATCGGAAAAAGAGGGTGAAATGATATGAATATTAAAAAGATAATTTCATTATGCCTTACTTTTTGTTTGGTGTTAGCCCTTGTGGGCTGTGGCTCAAAGGAACCCGAGGCATCAAAGCTTAGCATTTTTGCTGATGACGGCGGTAAAAAAATTGCATATACCGTAATTCGTGCTAAAAACTCTTCTGCCCAAATAGATGATGCTGCGAAAAAGATACGCTCATCTCTAAAGGCAGGCTTTGGCGGTACGGTTAAAATGACCTATGATGAAACAGTAGAGGATTTCGATGGAAACCTTGAAATTCTTATAGGCAATACTAACCGTGAGGAAACCCAAAAGGCAAAAGAGGTATTAAAAAACAACCGTGAAAGATATTATCTTGACTTTATAATAAAGGTTATCAGCGATAAAATCGTTATATACTCTGAAAATGAGGCTATGCTTATAAAAGCGGTCGATTATTTTGCAGAAACCTATTGTAAAGACGAGGAAGCCTGGAATAAGCTTGATACCTCTACCGAAATTATATATGAGGCACCGATTGTTAGCCGTCCACATGAAATCGGCGGTGTGACATTAAATAATTTCACGATTGTAACACCTCGTGATATGGAATATATCTACGGCAGAGCAATTTATGAATTGGTTGACTATCTTAACGGCGATCAGGGTTATACAATTCCTGTTGTAGACCAGAGAACGGCTGCATCTAAGCACGAAATTTTAATTGGCAATCTCGATAGGGAAGAAAGCCGCAGTATTACTGTTGAGGGCGATAATAGCTACATAATTAAGGCTATTAACGGAAAGCTTGTAATCAAAGCTTCTGACAGTGCAAGCCTTGGTTGTGCTTTTTACAAATTTATTGATATGATTTATGCCGAGGTTAATAACGGTGGATATTTAAAGCTTTCTGGTGATTATGAGCTTAAAGGCAGCTATGAACCTGCCGAAAGTGAATACAGGTATACCTGGGGCGATGAATTTAATACAGGGAAAATAGATAATAATTATTGGGTAGACTACAAGAATATGCCTTACGGCGATGTTTCCCAGTCGGTTTTAGGAGGTACCTTGACAAGAAAAACTCTTGAACTGATTGAAGCTAAGGACGGCTGTGCGGTGCTTAGTGCAACCCGTGACGGTGCCAATTTTGAAACATCGCAGATGTCCACCTTTGATACTATGCAGTATCTATACGGTATTATTGAAATTCGTGCAAAATTGCCTATTCGTCTCGGTCAGGCCGCTTTTTGGTGTAACGGCGCATCGCTTGGAACAGGCGCTATGACCGAGTATGACATACTTGAAAACTTCGGTTATTCTGATAATTTTGCTTGTAATATCCACAATTGGGCAGGCAATAATTATCACACATCACTTGATAATGCAAAATACAAGGATGAAAAAAAGTTTGAATTTAATGACGCTTTGGCTCCTGATGAAGATTTATCAAGTGATTTCCATGTATATACTATGGCATGGGATGATAAGGAAATAAAGTTTGCGGTAGACGGCAAGGTATTCTTTACCTATAGCCTTGCTGAGAATGAAAATTCTGATATTCACCGTTTGCCTGTATACTTCATTACATCCTGTGGTTGGGGCTCTGCGAACTATGGCTTAGCCGTTAAAAAGGATGACCCGTCACATTGTTCAATGTCCATAGATTATATAAGGTTATATCAGCGCAAAGATATAGGTAAACTTTATTTGCGCGACGAAATCCCGCTTTACGGAGGCAGGGAATACAGCCGCCTTGTTATGGGTAAATAAAAAAGGAGTGTTTTAGATGAATGTAAAAAAACTTTTTAGCGTTTTACTTATCCTGTCAATCGTTTTATCAGTTTTTGTTATGCCTAAAGGTGTTTTTGCTGAAACCGTTACAGTAGCGGATGACACATTTGTGCCCCAAAAACACTATGTTGATTTCAGCGAGTACACACTTGTAGGTTATACGCAAAATGGCAATCAGTACGGCAACGTTTACCGTACTTATGGCAAAGATGCCGGTGACATTGAGCGTTGGTCAATAGTTGAAGATGAAACTGCTACCGGCGGTAAATACCTACAGCTTAATGACAGTCCCCGTTACTACTCAGGCAACTGGGAGCCTATGTATCAATGTATTATTAACCCAACAGGTGAATCACAGGATACAGGCAATTATTCAAACAAGATTCGTTTGGAATCTGCTACCAGCTACCGTATTAAGCTTAGGTATAAGGTTTCGGATTTAGACGAAAGTAAATACGATGTAAGATTCAGCGCTTATGCTACAGGCGGTACTACAAGCGCAAACGCTATAACAACTGCTAACCGCACAACCTTTGCTACAGGTATTAAAAATACAACAGATTGGGTAACAGAAGAATATGTATTTACAACTCCCACATATTCTGAAAGCTCAAAGCGTGTATTCGCACTCACTATGGCAGCATATTCAGGTACTTCTTTAAGCCAACTTGCAACATACAAGATTGCTATCGACTATGTTCAGCTTGAAAAGGTAGAGTTTAAGCCACAGCATATGGAAGTAGGATTTGACAGCGGAGTTTGGAATGCTGTATCTGGTGATAACGCTTGTTACTATACCGCAACTACCGAATGGAGCACTGTTACAGAGGATGAAAATTCTTTTGTTCAGTTAAATCATGTTAATTCAGCAATTACTGATGTTAAAAGATATTCTATTATGCTTAACCCAACAGGCGCTTCAACCTGGAAAAACCTTGATCAGGCAACTTCAGGCGGGGATATAAATAATTTCTATATTCTTGAAGCTAATGGTAAATATCGTATTCGCTTTAAGTATAAGCTCGCCTTTGCTGAAGGTGTAGAAGCTATGGATATTCCTGTTTCTATAATGGCTTCGAACACTTCATTCAAAACAGGAGCTTTGTCAAATGCATCAAGTACATATGTAAATATCAGCGCTGCTGATGTGTGGACTGATTTTGAGGGCGTTTTTGTTTATGATACCAATACAACTAATTCAACTAAGGCTTTAGGTTTAAGATTTTACACTACAGGCCTTGCAAATAAGCAGTTCACACTCAGTATTGACGATGTTGTAGTAGACCGTGTAGCTGAAATTACTGCAGTTAATGCTGACGGCTCAACAACAACTGTTTACGGTGCACCTGCAGGCTTCACCGAGAATGTTTGCACTGAAAGTGCCGCAGAAGCAGTGATTTTGGATAACGGCTCTAAAGAAAACTACAACGGCACAACCGCTACAGTTACAGAAAATGAATGGTATGAGGACAGTGCTTTAAGCAATGCTTTTGCGGCTGACCGTACCTTCTATGCTGCTAATCAGGTTGTTTATGCTAAAACAAAAACTGTACTTTTAGATACAAACCAGATGGCTTTCTGTGGATTTGATACCTATAATTTAAGAACTCACAACCCCACAGGAGATTTATGGACCGGCGCTAATTTCAGTACAAAGGGTTGGAATGCTGCGGAGGCAAATACTACATTTAATATAACAGATGCTGATGCTCATAGCGGCAGTAAAGCAATGAAGATTTCATTTGATTCTTCAACTAAGTTTGAATACCGTCAGCTTTATATCGGTAACGATTATGAGCTTGTCCCCGGTCAGTCCTATATGTTTTCTATGTGGGTTAAGCCTACCGCTGTAGATGGTGAGCTGTCTATTACAGCTACCGGCTCAGGCGATACCTATGGCAGAATGATTGAGGGCGGATGGAAAACAATAAATGCTGAGGATTTAACTGTTGGCGAATGGCAAAGAATTGATATTATGTTCAATCTTGATATAAGACTTAAGAACTCAAATTCCTTATTTGCCGAGTATACAGATTCATTCTTCTACGCTCCTACACTCTTATTTGCAACAAAGGGCAGCTGTGAAATGTATCTTGATACAATTACAATTTCTGCACTTTGTACCGATACTGCAATCAATGTGGTAGATGCAGATACCGTAAGAGTAACCTCTAATTATAACGGCTGTGATACAGTTTATCTCGCAGGTGATATTTACAATGTAGATTACCGCAGAGTATATGCATCATTTGAAGCAGATGCTAAGAACTTCGGTTATAAGTCTGCCGATGCAGCAAATGTTATGGTAATTAATAAAAACAGTAGCTTTAACGAGTGCTACGCTTATAATGAAGAAACCGGTATGCGCACATTCAGCGGCACCATAAACGGTCTTGAAGATAACAAGAATGCTATTCTTAATGTAAGAGCAAGCATTATGGTTCGAAAAGAGGGCTCTACATCATCTGAAGAATTTAATTCTGTTCCTTTAACCTTTGCAACAGGTGATACCGCAACAGGCTATGCTCCTGCTGAATACAGTCTTGTATGGGGCGATGAATTTGTTGGTACAGCTCTTAATACAGGTAAGTGGAGCATCAATAACGAAAAAAATCTAACTTCTAAGACTGGCGGCGATTACAACAAGTATGAAGCTGACGGAAAAACTTTAAAATCAAGCGAGCAGATTTTGGCTGAGCAGACCGAAGAGGGTATTATTCAGGTTAAAGACGGTGAGCTTTTACTCAATGTATTGAAAAGTGACGGCACTTACGGCTATAAGGCTCCCTTAGGTCTTTGGACAGCATACACAATGAATTACCGTTACGGTTATATTGAGGCTCGTATGAAAACACCCTATACCGAGCAAAACAGAACCGCTTTATGGTTCCAGAGCGGTTGGAACAAATTAGCAAATGAGAAAAAATGTACTGTAAACAGCGCAGAAATTAATTTGCTTGAAATTCTATCCAGCGATACAACAAAAGTAATGAAGCCTAATATCCATCTCTGGCGTTGGGATAGTGTAAACAACCGTAACGATCATCTGCAGTTTAACAACCGAAACTGCATAGGTGGAGATGTATCTCCTTACGGATACACTTACAGTCCTGAAGAAGAGAATGCTTATCATATTTACGGCATGGAGTGGACACCTACCGAACTTACCATCTATGTTGACGGTGTAGAGATTTGCACCTACACTATTGATGAAGCATACGACAAGATATTTGATATGAATAATGCACCTGAAGCAAACGGCTTTACCGGTTGGAGCACCAAGGCTTATCAGGATCCTATTTGTATTTTGCTCGGCGCAGGCGTTCAATCTGATTCTGGAAATATTCAGTTTCAAACCACTGCTGTGGATTGGGTGCGTTTGTATCAGAAGAGCGAAAGCGGAGTTGCGTATGACGGCTCAACCGTTAAGCAGGCTATTTGGAGGTAATTGAAAATGAAAAAGAATATTTTAAAAATTTCTGCATTTATTTTATCCTTAGCTCTTTTAGCAAGCCTTTCTTTGATTTGTGCTTCTGCTGAAAATATAACCGGTGTGGATGACGGTAATATCTCATTTGCTACCGATTATGTAACAGGTGATGTTAACTCGGATAATGCGGCTGATATAAGAGACTTAGTTTGTTTGAAAAAGTATGTGGCGCAAACCAACTATAACATCAACAAATTAGCTGCTGATATCAATAATGACGGTCATATTAATTCAGAAGATCTTACTTCTATGCGCCAATATTTATTGAGCTTATAATAATTATCATAATTTATTGGGAGCGGCTTTAAGCCGCTCCCAATAATAAAAGTTTATCTATTTTATTAGAGGTTTTGAAAAATGAAGCATCACAATTTTCGTTTAATATATCTACGTTTTATGGCTGCTGTTTTGCTGTTATGTATAATTTGTAGTTTAAATGTTTTTGCCAAGACCGATGATGAAAACGGCAAAATTGAAATTAATACCGTATACAATAAAAAGGATGAAAATTCATATCTTACATATCAGGAAAAGAACAGCAATTTTAAGCTTGCTGCTGATGATATTGTGCTATTTGGCGGTCAGGCTCTAAAAGATGAGTCAACGGCTGATTTTGAGGCAGAGAATATTACAGACAGCAAGGGGAATATTTTCGAAAATTCTGTTGTATGGAAGCAGGACGGTACATTGGTATACCGTGCAAATGTACCGCAGGATGCCCTTTACAATATAAATATTACATATTTGCCTCAGTCAGATAGTGGTATGAATATAAGCTTTGGTCTTTTAATTGACGGCACTGCACCGTTCACTGAATCTGAAGATTTATTTTTACCAAGCTGTTTTAAAAATGATGAAAATAAGCGTTACGACGGAATGGGAAATCAGTTTTCTCCCCAACAGGTTTTATTAGGCGAGTTTGTAAGCCGTGATTTGTTTGATGATACAGGCGCGTCACCCTTGCCTTATTGCTTTTATCTTACAAAAGGTGAGCATACGCTGACTTTTGTTCCCGGTTCTGAAGAGGTTGCACTTGCTAAAATAACTCTTTTGGCTCCTGATACACTTGACTCTTACAGCAAGGTTAGCGCAAATTACAAAAAGTCTGATGCAAAAAACACTATTATTATCGAGGGCGAGGATGCCTGCATAAAGGATACAAGGGCTATTGTTCCTAAGGCAGATACAACCTCTGCTATAGTAAATCCTGCAAGCGCCACTAAACAAATTCTTAATTATATAGGTTCTACAAACTGGAAAACTCCGGGTGAAAAGGTAGTATGGAAATTTGATGTAGAGGAATCGGGTCTTTATGATTTAAGAATGATTTATAAGCAGGACCAGACTGTTAACGGATATTCCTACCGTATTCTTGAAATTGACGGTAAAATTCCTTTTAGTGAGGCGCAGAATGTAAAGTTTTATTACGGTACATCATGGCAGACATACCGTTTTGAGGATGAAAAGGCAAATCCATATCTTATATGGCTCGATAAGGGCGAGCACACCTTATCACTTACGGCCACTCTTGGCGAGACAGCGGTTTTTTATAACCGTTTAAAGGAGATAAGCAGTGATTTAGGCGATTTATATTTAGAGATTGCAATGATTACAGGCGAGTCGCCTGACTCTAACCGCGACTATGATTTGTTCCGTCAAATAGGTGACTTTAATGAAAAGCTCAATAAATACTACGAGCAGCTTACATCACTTTCGAGTGATATGCATGCACTTTCGGGAAATCAAAGCACTTCCTGTATTTCTGCTATAAACAATATGGCTTATGTGCTTAAATGTATGGAAGAGAATCCTTATATTGCGCAGAAATATGTAACCGATTATTACAACAAATATACTACTGTCAGCTCGTGGCTTTACGATATGAAATCTATGCCTCTTAGTATTGACAGAATTTATTTAGTTCCTCAAAGCTTGGATTATAAAATCGAGCTCCCCAATATTTTAACTAAGCTTTCTTTTTCTGTTAAAAGGTTTTTAGTGTCCTTTACTGCAGATTATACCGCAACCTCTGCCGATGAGGGAGAGGCTACTCTTAAAATATGGGTTAACTGGGGCAGAGATCAGGCTATGGTGCTTAACTCCTTAATTCAGGAGTCATTTACACCCAAAACAGGAATAGGCGTTAATCTTGAGATTACGGATGCTACCTTAGTAAAGGGTATACTTTCTAATAATGCGCCCGATTTAGCACTGCATCTCGCCCGTACAGAACCCGTAAACCTTGCAATGCGCGGTGCATTATATGACCTTAAGAATTTTGATGACTATAATGAGGTAGTAAAGCGCTTTGGTGAGTCATCATCCGTTCCTTATGAATACGGTGACGGTATTTATGCTTTGCCTGATACACAGTCATTCTATATAATGTTCTACCGTACCGATATTTTTGAAAGTTTGGGACTCAGTGTTCCTGAGACATGGGACGAATTCCTTGCTGTTACTGCAGTTTTACAGCGTAATAATATGCAGGCGTGGATTCCTTATACCGAAATTACCGCATCCACTACAGTAAATACAGGCGTTGGCGGTCTTAATCTGTTTGCATCCATTTTGCAGCAGTTCGGCGGAAAACTTTATGATAACAAAAAGACTATTTGTTTGCTTGATTCTACTGATTCCTTACAGGCATTTACATATTGGACAGAAATGTATACCAAATATAAGTTACCCGTAAGGGCAAGCTTTTATAACCGTTTCAGAATAGGCACAATGCCCTTAGGTATTGAGGCTTATACTAACTATACTATGCTTGCGCAAACCGCACCCGAAATAGACGGTCGATGGGGTATTGCCTGTGTTCCGGGATATAAGGATGAAGAAGGAAATGTTAGAAATTATGTTTCGGGTTCGGGTACAGGCTGTTCAATTTTGTCCACTTCCGAAAACAAGGATGCTGCTTGGGAGTTCTTAAAGTGGTGGACCTCTGCTGATACACAGCTTAGCTACAACAATAATGTTGAGTCTATATTAGGTACAGTTTCCAGAACAACGACTGCTACCTTAGAAGCATTTGAGAGTATGGCTTGGGATAAAAATGACCTTGAGGTGTTGCTCGAACAGCGTAGGCGTATTCAGGAAATACCTGAAGTGCCCGGTAGCTATTATGTATCCCGTTCTGTGGATCAGGCGTTTTGGGGCGTTGTAAACGATGTAGATACACCAAAGGATTCCTTGATGAAGTGGAATGAGATTTCTAATAGTGAAATAGAGCGTAAAATTAAGCAATATATTAAGTAAACAAAGGGGGATGGAGAACTGATGAAAAATATAAAAAGCAATTCTAATCGCATTGACGGCGGAGTCAAGGATCAATTAGTCTGCTATTTAATGATAGTTCCTTTTGCCGCTATGTTTATGCTGTTTTTAGTATTACCTATAATCACCTCGTTTTTTCTGAGCTTTTTTGAATTTGATATGGTATCCATACCTAAATTTATAGGCTTTTCAAACTATTTCCGTATACTGTTTGATGATGAGGTATTTATGACTACCTTGAAAAATACCTTATTGTTTGCTGTGATAACCGGTCCTGCAGGATTTATACTTTCTTTTGTTCTGGCTTGGTTTTTAAGTGAATTCAGACCCATTATCAGAACAATACTTTCGTTTATGTTCTATTGTCCTGCCCTTGTTGGTAATGCTTATTATATCTGGCAGGTTGCCTTTTCGTCCGATAGTTATGGATATATCAACAGTATGTTGATTTCTATGGGCTTTATTACAGAGCCAATTTATTGGCTTAAGGACGCTAACTATGTTATGCCTATTATTATAATCGTTCAGCTTTGGATGAGTATGGGTGTTTCATTCCTTGCAAATATTTCGGGTCTGCAAAATGTTAACGGTGAAATGTATGAGGCAGGTGCGATTGACGGTATTCGCAACCGTTGGCAGGAGCTGTGGTATATTACATTACCGTCTATGCAGCATATTTTACTTTTCAGTGCCGTTATGCAGATAGCATCCTCATTTTCGGTAAGTCAGTTACCGATTGCCCTTGCAGGCTATCCGTCGGTAAGCAATTCGGTTGATACAATCGTTTCTTATCTTGCTGATGCAGGTACAGTCCGTTACGAAATGGGATATGCTTCGGCAATATCTGTTTTCTTGTTTGGAATTATGATGGTTACACGAATTGTTATAGGTAAGCTTATAAACAAGGTTGGCAGCTAAGGAGGGCTTTAGGATTATGACAGTTAAAACTAAAAAATCAGCAAGCCTTTCTGCGGCTTTAAGGACAATTCGTGAAAAGTTTTCGGCAGGAGCTTCGCAAAGCAAGCGTTATACCCGTTCAAGGTTCGGTAATGCAGTATATGTTACATTCCTGATATTTATGGGATTGTTTTCGGTTTTACCGCTTATATACTGTATAGCAACCTCTCTAAAGCCTTTGGATGAATTGATGATATTTCCGCCCCGCTTTTTTGTTAGCCGTCCTACAGCACAAAATTACTTGGCTTTACCTGGACTTTTATCAAATTTAAGAGTGCCGCTTTCAAGATATATTTTTAATAGCGTTTTTGTAAGTGTTGTTACAACTCTGCTTTATGTTATTTCTTCCACAATGGCGGCGTTTGTACTTACCAAAACACGTGTAAAGGGAAGAAAGGTAATGTTCGTATGCGTTCAGTATGCATTGCTTTTTAATACCTTTACTTTAGCTATCCCTCAATACCTGATATTTTCGTATTTAGGGATGATAGATACATATTGGGCTTATATTTTGCCTTATATTGCTTCTACTATGGGTGTATTTCTTATGAAGCAGTATATGGAAGGCAGCGTTCCTGATGCATTGCTTGAAGCCGCCCGTATTGACGGTGCAGGCTCTTTCAGAACATTCTGGGAGATAGTTTTTCCAATGGTTAAGCCTTGTTGTATGACACTTTTGCTTTTCGGTTTCAGAGATGTGTGGTCGGCGCTTCCAAACGGCACTATTTTTAACGAGTCATTAAAAACGCTTCCTGCTATTATGTCAAATATAACAGCAGGCGGTATTGCGCGTTCAGGTAGCGCTATGGCAGTTACGGTAATTATGATGGTGCCACCTATACTTGTTTATATGATTTCACAGAGTAATGTTTTGGAGTCTATGAACAGTGCAGGTATAAAAGAATAGGGGGACTAAGACTTTGAAGATTAAAAATATTTTTATTTTTACTGTAATTTTTGTGATTGCATTGTCTGGCTTTAGTTCACCTGCTCTTGCTCTTTCTCCTGCAGGGGACAGCACAGAGGTGCCGTATACTACTCATAATTATTTCTACGGTGAAGAAGCAACCGCTGTTGGTACTAAAGCAGTATATACGGTTGAAAATGTGCTTACAGCCGCTAACATAGGTGTGGAGTCTTTTAGTGAACTTAATGATATATGCACCGATAAGGATAATAATATTTATATTCTGGACGGCAAGGGTTCAAGAATAGTTATTGTAAATTCTCAGTATCAGACAATAGGTGAAATAACCGAGATAAGTGATGGTGAAAACAGCCTGAAATTCTCTGGAGCGCAGGGTATTTTCGTGTATGGAAATGGTGATATTTATATTGCAGATACTGCGTCAGGCAGAGTGCTTGTAACCGATAAATCAGGTGTGCTTAAAAAGACAGTATTGTTGCCCGAATCCAATCTTATACCCGACGATTTTAATTACAGACCTATAAAGGTTACGGTTGATTCGAGCGGTTATTTGTATGTCTTGAGTGATGGCTCATATTACGGAGCTATTCTTTATTCGCCCGATGGAAAATTCTTGGGCTTTTACGGTGCTAACTCGGTAGAAAATACAATAACTCAGGTACTTAAGAAATTCTGGGATATGCTTACATCTACAAATGCTAAAAAAGCCAATCAGGCAAGCAATCTGCCCTATCAGTTTACAGATTTGTATGTAGATGAAAAGGATTTTATATATACCGCTACGGGTAAAACCACAATGGTTATCCAAAAGGGACAGATTAAGCAATTAAGCCCCGGAGGACACAATATTCTCGACTCTGAGGGTGTTGTGTTCGGTGATGTTAATGTCGGCACAGTTAATAAGCAGATACTTACTCAAAATGTGGCAGGCATGGCAGTAGACAGTAACGATTATATTTACTGCTATGATATAGCTTATGGAAGAGTTTATGTATATGACAAAGAGCTGTATATGCTTGCAGCCTTTGGCGGCGGCGCAGGTGAGGGTAAACAGATGGGTACATTCCAGCTTATTGGCGCTATTGATATTTTGGATGATGGTGACCGTATAGCGGTGCTGGATACACTCAAAAGCTCTGTTACAGTTTTTTCGGTTACCGATTTTGGAAAACGTTTAAAGCAGGCAAGAACGCTCACCTTGAAGGGAAGCTATAAGGAAGCTGAGCCTATATGGAAGGAATTGATTTTAGAAGACCGCAACTGTCAGCTTGCAAATATTGGTATTGCAAAATCGGCGCTTTTCCAAAAGGATTATAAAACTGCGCTCAAGTATGCTAAAGACGGTATGGACAATGGTGTTTACAGTAAAGCCTTTACATATTTGCGCAAGGACTTCTTAAAGGCAAATTTCAATGTGATAAGTATTATTGTTATCTTGATTTTGGCTGTGATTTTTGCCTTGATTTACATAATAAAGAAGAAAAATATTGCTATTATAAGGAGTGAAGCTGTAAAGCAGATGCTTTCAGCACCGTTCCATCCTGCGGTAGTGTTTGATGATGTAAAGCGTAAAAAAGGCGGTTCAGTATTCCTTGGCGTGATTATAATGCTTGTATTTTATATATCTGCTATTATAAAATCCACCAAAAGCGGTTTCTTGTTCCAAAATTCCGGTACATCATTTAATTCAGTGCTGGTGTTGCTACAGACGGTTGGCTTTATCCTTTTATGGACGCTGACCAATTGGGCGATTGCAACCTTGCTTGGCGGTATTGGTAAACCGCGTGAAATTTTTATAGTTATTACATATAGTATTCAGCCTTTAATTGTAGGCAATATTATATATACAGTATTTTCTTACGGACTTAATTTATCGGAAGGTAAGTTCTTATCCGTATTTGCAACAGCTATGGTATTGTTTTCAGTATTTATGGTGATTATAGGCTCTATTAAAATTCATGACATTTCTTTTGGAAGCTTTTTATGGATTTCCTTTCTTACCTTTATAGGTATGCTGATAGTAATACTACTGTTTGCTCTTGTAGTTATTTTGGTTCAGCAAACAGGTGGATTTATAGGTACTATGATTAATGAATTATTCTTCAGGTAAAGGAGGGGAGTTTCAATGAAAAAAAGGTTATTATCCGCTATTTTATGCTGCTTGATTGTTTTTTCACTGTGCGGTTGTAACAGTGCGGTTAAGAACGTTAAAGCTTATGATAAAGAGCATAAAACAAAATTTGAGCAGTCCTTTATAGCTGCGCAAAATAACGATTGGCAGCTTGAGTGGGACAGCGAGAATTACCGTATTCTTTTAAAGGATAAAAATAACGGTAAAATCTGGTCAACATTACCAGCTGAGTATCTGGAGCCGAGATATGATGATGCAGGCATAAAAATCATAAATCCTCCCCAGCTTGAAAATCCGCTCACAGTTGAATATGTAGACCCGGATACGAGACAACTTGAAATTTTGTATGCATATACCGGCAGTCTTAAAAAGGGCGATTATTTCTTGGAAAAAACTGATAGCGGTATGAAAATTACTTATTATTTTGATAAGGTGGATATTTCAGTTCCTGTTGAGTATAAATTACTTGAGGACGGAATTAATGTATCTGTTGACCCGACTGAAATCACAGAGGGAATAGTGAATATATATAAAATTTCATTGTCTCCTTTTTTCTGCTCGGCATCTAATACCGACCCTTCTTCGTATTTATTTGTTCCGTCAGGCAGTGGCGCGCTTGTATATCCGCATTTATGGAACGCTGATGTAAGCTATACCTGTTCATATCCGGTATACGGCGAGGATTTGCAATTAGAATCAACTGAAAGTTCAGCTTTAAATAACAGCGAGCCTGTGCGTCTGCCTGTTTTCGGTGCGAAATCGGGCGACAGTATGGTATGCGCCATTATCGAATCGGGCGAAGAGGCTGCTAGCATTGATTGCAATGTGGGAAATAAGAGATACGGATATTCTTCTGTGTATGCTTCATTTTATCTGCGCGGCATATCTGTAAAAAAGGCTTATTCGTTAAATATTGTTTCGTCTCCGCTTTCGGTAAGTTTTTATCCTTTGAATAACGAGAGTGCTTCATATGTTGATATGGCGAATAAATACCGCGAGTATCTTGAAGAAAAGGGACTCGGTAAAGACTCTCGTGATAAGGCACTTAGCGTAAAAATTATTGGCGGCACTTATGTTGACGAACAGTTTATCGGTATTCCGTACAAGAGTATGTTTGCCGCTACAACAGTATCGGACACTAAAAAAATTTTAGAGGATATTTATGATAATACGGGTATTGCACCTGTTGTGAATCTTGTCGGTTTCGGTCAATCGGGAATTGATATCGGTAAGGTGGCGGGAAATTATAAAATAGCCTCTGAATTAAAAGGTAATACATTGTCCACCTTAAAGGATTACTGTAAAAAAATAAATTCATCACTTTTTATGGATTATGACGTAGCATATTTTTCAAAATCGGGCACGGGTCTTAACACTTTATTCGATAGCGCTTCTAACACGGTTGGACAGCGAGCCTTAACATATCGCACCGAGTTTGCAACAGGTAATGTTTCGGCAGTAAAGGAATATCTTGTAAAAAGAGATAGACTTGTGGGCGTAGCCCAAAAAGCAGTTGACGGTGCTAAAAATTTTGAGGTTGGAATATCGCTTTCAACTATAGCGCAGGCTACATATTCTGATTATTCTTCAGAAAAGTATTTTTGCAAGAGTAATTTTGCGGATGATTATAACAGCATTGCTGAATATTGCGATAAAAATAAGGTTAATATGCTTGCAGATAACGCAAACGCCTATTCGGCAATTAATGCTAAGGTTATAACCTCAGCTCCTACTCAGTCAGCTAAAAACGATTTATTTGCCGAGGATGTTCCGTTCTATCAGATAGTATTTAAGGGCTATGTTGCCTTGACTTCTGATGCAGTAAACTTAGCGAGCGAAGCTAAAAATCAAATTTTGCGCAGTGCCGAGAGCGGTTGCGGATTAAGCTATATGCTTATAAAGAATTATGATGAGTCGTTGTTATCGTCATCTCAAACCTCTTTCCACGCCTGTGTTTATGATGATATTTCAAATACGCTAAAATCTCAGGTAAAGGACTACAGCGAATATTTTTCTGCAATAAGCGGCGCTGCTATTAAGGAGCATTATATATTAGAAAACGGTTTAAGAAAAACTGTGTTTGATAACGGTATAACAGTATATGTAAATTACAACAAAAATGCTGTTATGACTGAAGCTGGTGAAATAGCACCTCAAACATATATTTACAAGAAAGGAGAAGTACAATGAAAATAAAAAAGAATCGCGGCATAAATGCACTTAAAGCGCGTTACGGTTGGATATGTATTTCTCCTTGGATTTTGGGACTTACTCTGTTTTTCATATTACCGATTGTGCAATCTGTAATATATTCCTTTAGTGATGTATCACTTCAGGCAGGCGGTATGAAATCGGATTTTATAGGCTTTGAAAATTTTAAATACATTTTTATCGAAAATGCTGACTATACGGATTATATTCTCGATTCTATTATACAGTTTCTTTATTCATTCCCAATAATTATAATTCTAAGCCTTATTCTTGCGCTGATATTAAATCAGAAGTTTGCAGGCCGTATATTTTTTAGAGCGCTGTATTTTATGCCTGTAATAATAGCAAGCGGCGCAGTTTTAACCACCATTCTTTCGTCAACTGCATCAGGTGTTTCAAATATGAAGCAGGATGAAAGTATTGCTATGAGTATGTTCAATGTTTCGGATATTGTTGGAACCTTGGGACTCCCAGAGCAAATGAGCGAGTATTTTGTAACGGTTATTGACGGTATTACAGGACTTATATGGAGCTGCGGTGTGCAAACTGTACTGTTTATTGCAGGTATGCAGGCTGTTCCGCCGTTGTTATACGAGGTATCCAATGTCGAGGGTGCTACTAAATGGGAGGAATTTTGGTTCATTACAGTTCCAAGCCTTTCAAGAGTAACTGTTTTGGTTGCAGTTTTTACAATGGTAGAGCTAATGACAGCATCTGATAACAAGGTTATGAAGCTAGCGTATACCTTTATGCGTTCGCAGTATTACGGCGAAAGTTCGGCAATGCTTTGGAGCTATTTTGCAGTAATTGGCATAATAATGGCAATTTGCTTGCTTATCTATACCAAGCTTTGTATTAAAAAATGGGAATAGGGGGAGATAAGAATGACATCTGAATTAACAACATTAAAGCACCGCAAAACTATAAAACGGGTTAGCAATGTTGCATATTATATTTTCCGTATGGTTCTGCTTATCTCCATCGGCTATCTTGTACTTTATCCGGTAATTTATATGATTACATCTTCGGTTAAGCCACCAAGCGGATATTTAGACCCCAGTATTGTGTTTGTTCCTAAGGTTACAACCACCGAATATTATCAGCTTGCTAACAAGACTATTGATTATTTAAACAGCTTAAAATCGACTGTGATTTATGAACTTGTTTCTGCAGCGCTTGGTATAATGGTTTGTGCGTTTATATCTTACGGGCTTGCAAGATTTGAATTTAAGGGCAAAGGAATATTTAATTTCTTATTGATACTTTCGATTTTAGTGCCTACTCAAATGACCATAATACCTACTATGATGAATTATTCACAGCTTGATTTTTTAGGGATTTTAGGTTTGTTTAATAAGCTTACAGGAATAGATTTAAGGGTTAATATCCTTAATACACCCTTAACCTTTTATTTGCCTTCAATTCTTGGCGTAGGACTTCGCTCAGGTATTATAATTTATATCTACATTCAGTTCTTTAAGGGCTTACCAAAAGAACTTGAGGAAGCCGCTTGGATTGACGGCGCGGGACTTTTCAGAACCTTCTTTTCAATAGCTATGCCTTCATCGAGCGTAGTGTTTACAACAGTATCAATTTTTTCGCTCGTATGGCATTGGAATGAATACTATCAGCCTATTATGTACTTAGCTGAAAATTTTCCTCTTGCAGTAAAGATATATGATATAGATAACCTACTCACAGTTCAGCGTGTGTATGACGGTTATCCTGCAATTTCAACCAAGTGTGCGGCGTGTTTTATGTTCATAATTCCCGTGCTTGTTGTGTATCTTATTATGCAAAGGAAATTCGTGCAAAGTATTGACAGAGTTGGTATAACAGGATAAAATCATTTTAATTCCGGAGTAAGGGTGTAATATATGAAATTTAAAAATGGATATACAAAGGCTGTGACCTTTAGCTTTGATGATGGAAATCTTGATGATATAAGAATAATCGAATTATTTAAAAAATACGGTCTGAAGGGTACTTTTAATCTTTGCTCAGGTTGCCTTACAGAAAGTCATGGCTGGACTTTTAAAGATAAGTATGTAAAACATATTAATTATATGGACTACCCAAATTTATATGACGGTCACGAGGTGGCAACTCATACATATCGTCATCCACGCCTTGAACAATGTGACGATAACACAGTTTACAATGAAATCAAATTGGACCAAAAATTACTTGAGTGTATGTATGGCTATAAAATCAGGGGTATGGCTTTGTCTTTTGGTACATACAACGAAAGAACTACCGAGATTGTAGAGGATTGCGGTATTAAGTATTGCCGTACCACTAAACCTACAAATAATTTTGAATTACCTAAAGGTATTATGTTAAATCCTACCTGTCATTTTTTAGCATCTAATCTTTTTGAGCTTGCAGAGGAATTTATTAATGCCCAGTATGATGATGCCAAAATGTTTTATATCTGGGGACATAGCTATGAGCTTATTACCGAAGAGGATTGGACTAAGTTTGAGGAATTTTGCAAACTTATTTCGGGTAAAAGTGATATTTGGTATTGTACTAATATTGAGGTGATTGATGCCATAGAAGAGTAAAAATCGGTAAACTATAGGAGAAATATAATGCGTAAAGAAATTTTACTTAATGATAATTGGCTTTTCCATAAAGGCGATATAAAGGTTAAGCGTTCTATAAATAAGGGACCTATATATTCACAAAGTAAGACCGAAAGAAAGGGTATGGGTCCGGCGTCTTATAAATATTTTGACCGACCCGACCCGTACGGTGCTGAGGGTGAATATAAGGACGATATTTGGAATGTTGTACAGTTGCCTCACGACTATGTTATAAATCAGGATATGAGACCTGATGAAAATAATGCGCTTGGTTTTGTGCATTACGATAATGCTTGGTATAGAAAGCATTTTTCCTTGCCCGAGGGCAGTGAAAATAAGAGAATTACTCTAAGATTTGATGGTATAGCAGGGTGTTCTACGGTTTATCTTAACGGTTGCCTAATGCATCATAACTATTCATCTTATAATACCTTTGAGGTTGATATAAGCGATAATGTATATTATGAAAAGGAAAATGTTATTGCAATATATGTAAATACCGAGGAATTTGAGGGCTGGTGGTATCAGGGAGGCGGTATCTATCGCGATGTTCACTTAACTATAACTGAGCCCGTCTGCATTGATTTATGGGGAGTATATGCGCCTTATAAGAAAATAGGTGAAAATACTTGGCAGATAAACTATGAAACTACCGTTTTAAATACTGATTACAAGGATTGCTGTGTTACAGTAGAAAGCACCTTGTTAGATAAAGACGGTAATACCGTAGCAGTAGCTAACGGCGAGGGCAGTATTAGTAAAAGAAATAAGACAAATATTACTTACTTTGCAACAGTAAAAAATCCATTGCTTTGGGATTGCGATAACCCTAATTTGTATACAGTAAAAACCGTACTTAAAAAGGATAAAGAAATAATAGATGAGAATATTACTCGAATAGGCTTTAGAACAATAGAAATATCTGTAGAAAAGGGTCTATTGCTTAATGGTAAAAAAACATTTATAAACGGTGTCTGCGCTCATCAGGATTTTGGTCTTACAGGACTTGCTGTACCTGAAAATATAGCTAAATATAAGGTTGGCCTTATGAAAGAAATGGGAGCTAATGGCTATAGAACAAGCCATTATCAGCAGACTACTGCTTATATGGATGCATTTGATGAAATGGGCTTTCTTGTGATGGACGAGGCTCGTTGGTTTGAAAGCACTAAAGAATCCTTTGAACAAATAGAATCACTTGTTAAACGCGACCGTAACCGTCCTAGTGTTATCTTTTGGTCGACAAGTAATGAAGAACCAAACCATATTACAGATGTGGGCAAAAGAATACATAGAGCAGTATCAGAGCATATAAGAAAATTTGATTATACGAGACCTATTACTGCGGCTGAGGATAAAACTCCTGAAAAGTCTACTATTTACGGCGATTGCGATGTTGTTGGTATTAATTACAATTTGAGTATTTACGATACTGTTCATAAAATGTGCCCCGATAAGCCGTTGTTTGCTTCTGAATGTTGTGCTACAGGTACTACAAGAGATTGGAACTTTGATACTAATACGGAGGGCAGAATAAGGGATAAGGACGTAGACACTAATAATTGGTTCTTAGGCAGAGAGAAAACTTATAAATTCCTCAGAGAACGAGATTATGTATTCGGTTGCTATCAGTGGGCAGCGGTAGAGCATAGGGGAGAGGCTACTTGGCCGAGAGTATGCTCGGTATCGGGAGCACTTGATTTATTCCTGCAGAAAAAAGGCGCGTTTTATCAGAATAAATCTCATTGGACTAATGAGCCTATGGTACATATTGTTCCGCATTGGAATTTTGATGGTCTTGAGGGTGAAGAAATACCGGTAACTGTATATACTAACTGTGACGAGCTTGAGCTTTTCTTGAACGGAGAAAGCCTTGGTAAAAAACAGATTGAACAATACGGTCACGGCGAATGGAATGTTATATATGCACCAGGTACTATCGAGGTTAAGGGATATAAAAATGGCGAAACAGTAGCCGTGGATAAACGCTTTACTACAGGAAAAGCGGTGTCGCTGAGACTTACACCCTGTAATGGATTTGAGGCAAACGGCAGAGACTTGGCCTTGTTTGTCTGCGAGTGTCTCGACGAAAAGGGTAATGTTGTACCAAATGCTTCAGAATATGTAAGATTTTCTGTAAGTTCGCCTGCTAAGATAATTGGTACAGGCTCTGATAACTGCGACCATAATAATGTTGGCAATACAGAGCGACAGATGTATATGGGTAAAATTCTAGTAGCTGTAAAGCCCCAAAAGGGACAGAAAAAGTTAAAACTTACTGCTATGAGTAATAATTGCGGTGTAACGGTTAAATCGGTTGATTTATAATAGTTTTTTATAAAGGATAAATGTTACTATGATTAAATATGACAGTCAGAATAAAGTGTTTTATTTGAATACTAAAACCACAACCTATGCTATGGGTTTGTTTCAAAATCAAATTTTGGTGCATCTTTATTGGGGAAAAAGAATAAATCCCACCCTTAAAAACGAATATTGCCTTGAATTTAAGAGGAGAAGCTTGGCTGGCTTTGATTTGGGGGAATTTTCTTCGGAAAATATGCCGTTGGAGTTTTCTACCTACGGCAGTGCAGATACCCGACTGCCCGGTTTTGGTGCAGTATATTCTGACGGAAGAATTAGCAAATTCACATATAAAAATCATAAAATAATTAAAGGCAAACCCTCGTTAGAGGGTTTGCCTCAGTCTGTCGAAAAAGTCCAGCAAAAGCTGGGCTTTTTTACGTAAATATGGT
>ERZ833963.871-NODE-871-length-41608-cov-12.599572_pt1 | contig 41608 bp, 42 predicted proteins | sample MGYA00519693_ERZ833963 | MGnify/ENA primary metagenome ERZ833963 (study PRJEB31850, sample SAMEA3708748) | human gut metagenome | biome: human gut; feature: human-associated habitat; material: faeces | place: China | collected 2014 ...
ATCGTGCCCACTACGTTCCAGCCAAATTTTCTTTGCTATGGAGGACGGAATCCTACACTAATCCAATTTAAGAAAGAATCACAAAAAAGGGGTGTATTTCCAATGGGGAAGAAAATGCCAGAATTAGACTCGAAAAAGTCATACATTAGCTGGCCTGTTGTTGCTTTAATGGACTTCGTTACCGTTATTGGTTTCGATGATATTGTCTACAACTTCCATAACCAAGGTTTGGGAATTGTTTTTACTTGGATTTTAATGTTATTTTTATTTGTTGTTCCTTATGAGATGATGGTCGGTCATCTAGGTTCAACTTTTGATGAAGAAGGTGGCGGGGTCACTTCTTGGGTCCGTGCCACTGGTGGTAACCTTTGGGGTTATATTTGTGCCTGGACTGTTTGGGTATCCAGTTTGCCTTATATCGTTGATGTTGCCAATTCAACTTTGATTTCATTTGGTTGGTTGATCAACGGTAATGGTTCCATGTCAGATAAGATGAGCAATTCAATGTTCGCCTTATTGACAGCTGTTATTTTTACGATCTTTATTTTTATTCAACATCATTTAAGAAATTCACTACAGATTTTGAGTATCATCGGTGGTGGTGCTATGTTCATCGTGTCAATCCTTTATGTAGTCATGATGATTGCTTATCTTGGACAAGGTAATATGCCACATACTCAACCATTTACTTTGAAGTCATTTATTCCTAAGTTCGATATGCACTACTTATCCACTTTCGGATTAGTTATTTTTGCAATGAATGGTTCTGAATTTGCAGCTCCATACGTTACCGAAATGAAAAATGGTAAACGTGACTTTCCTAAAGCTATGTGGATGCTAGCCATTATGACTGGTTTCTTAACTGTTTTAGGTTCATTTGCTCTAGGTGTCTTCTTCAATGCTCACCACTTACCAAATGATTTGAAGATGAACGGTTCTTACTATGCTTTCCAATACATGGGACAAGAATTCGGTATGGGACAATTCTTCCTATATCTATTTGCTTTAACGCAAGCACTTTATATGATGGCTCAACTAGCTGTGTTGTTGGACGCTGGTACAAGAATGTTCCTATCCGATACAGCTAAGGAATATTTACCAAAAGGTCTAACAAAATTAGATAAACGTGGTCTACCTATCAACGGTTACTGGTTAACGACTGGTATTTGTACGCTTATCATGGTTTTGAGTGCTACTTTGCCAAATATGAATTCAATTTTCAATCAGTTGTTAAATCTAAATGGTATCGTTTCACCATATACGACTTGTTTCCTATTTAGTTCCTTTATCTTAGTTAGATTACACGAGGACCGCTTCCAGTCTGATTTTGTTTACATTAAAAACAAGCATTTGGCTATCTTAGTTGGTGCTTGGTGTTTTGCCATCACTTTCGGAGCAGCCACTTTGGGTATCTTCCCAACTGATGAAACACCGGGAACTTCAGCTTGGACACATGTTTTAACTTTAAATATCATTGAACCGCTGATTATGATTGCTATTGGTATCATCTTGCCATTGATTGCTAGATACCAAAGAAATAAAGAACTTAACTAGAGTTTCTAATTGACTTATTCAGTCGATAAAGGTTAATTTGGTAGTGTTATAAATAAATATATATTCTGAGGAGAGTTATTATGATTGATGAAATTATGAAAAATATCGAGCATTACGATACGATTATTATTCTCAGACATCAAAATCCAGATCCAGATGCCGTCGGGTCACAAACAGCCCTAGCGAATATTCTGAGAGAAGCTTATCCTCAGAAAAATATTTATACTGCTGGAATTGATTTGTCCGTTCTCGACTGGATTGGCAAAATGCAGCAGGTTGACAGTGAAACTTATCAAAATTCACTTGTTATTGCCGTTGATACAGCCAATGCTAGACGAATTGATAACAATGGTGATTACAAAAAAGCTGACAAAATCATTAAAATCGACCACCATCCTAATGTTGATGCCTTTGGTGATATCAATTGGGTCGACGACACCTCAGCCAGTTGTGCTGAAATGATTTATGAATTAACTGAAAAAGTCGCCAATCTTAAAATTTCCAAATCAGCTGCCTATAATCTTTATGCCGGCATGGTTGGTGATACAAATCGCTTCTTATATGCTGGAACAACTTATAAAACATTAGAAGTGGCTGCTAAATTAGCCAAAACTGGTATCAATATTTCGGAAATAAGTTTGCATGAAGATGAAATGTCGATGCGAGTAGCACGTTTGGAAGCCTACATTCTAGACAATTTCCAAGTAACTGATTCCGGATTCGGTTATATCATTATCAGAAAAGACGAATTGGAAAAATTCAATCTAGACGATGGTGAATTAGACCACGTTGTTCCTTTAATTGGACGCATCAAAAACGTCAATAATTGGATCGTCGTCAGTGAAAAAGATCTCAACCGTTTTAGAGTTAATCTTCGTTCAAAGAATGTTTCTATCAACGGTGTAGCTGAAAAATTTGGTGGCGGTGGTCATCCCTTAGCTAGTGGCGTTTATGTCGGTAGTATGGATGAAGTCAAAGCTTTAATTCAAGATATGGATAACTTAAATAAATAGAAAAACGCAAAAACCAAAGTCGGTTTTTGCGTTTTTTATTTACTATTCTAATGATGATAATTTTTCAAAGTCAGCATCACTTAGTGAAACATCTGCTGATTCCAAATTATCCTTTAGATGAGCTAATGAGCTTGTTCCAGGAATTGGAATGATATTGTCAGAACGTTTCAACAACCAAGCTAGAGCTATTTGAGCAGGACTAGCATTGTATTTCTTAGCGATATCTGCCAAAGGACCATCATCCTTTGCTAAATGACCTGTATCCAATGGGAACCATGGCAAGAAGGCCATTTTTTGTTCTTTAGTATAATCAACGATTGCATCGTCGCCTTTATGGTGACCAACATTATACATATTTTCAACTGCATCAATCTTAGCTATCTTTTGAGCAGCCTTTAGTTCATCGAGCGTTACTTGACTAATTCCAATATGCTTGATTTTACCCTCGTCTTGCATTTTCTTTAATTCGCCAACTTGATCCTCAATCGGAACTTGTGAATCAATTCTGTGCAAGAACAACAAATCTTCATGGTCACGACCAAATTTACGTAGAGACAATTCCACTTCTTGACGTAAAAATTCAGGTCTACCTAGTGGTATCCATTCATTAGGACCAGTCCGAACTTGTCCTACTTTATCAGAAATAAAGATTTTATCAGAATCAGGATATTCCTTTAAAGCTTGAGCTAAATAAGTATCAGCTTCCCAAGGTCCATAGGAATCGGCTGTATCAACAAAATTAACGCCCAAATCAAAAGCATTCTTAATTAAATCAACGGCTTGTTGAGGATCTTTATAAGCACCCCAAACACCCTTGCCTGTCAATTGCATCGTCCCGTATCCTAAACGGTTAACGACAAAATCCTTATCGAATTCAAATTTTCCTGCATTTTCAACGCTATTTTTTACCATTAAATCAACCTTCCACAAGGAGATTAGTATCCCATTGCAATATAAACCCTAAGCCTTTTTTATAAGTTAAACAAACATTTGAACTGTACAAAAAAAACAGCCCTTTAATGACTGCTTTACAAATCTTGCTCAACTTTTTCATTATAATAAACAATTTTTGGTTCAAATTTCTTACCATCAAAATGAACTTTAGTTAGCGACAAATTGTCTGATTCTACTTGGCTTAACAAAAATGGCGCATTCATATTGACCATTGCCGTCAAAATTGCACTGTGCGTTACTACAATCACTGGTTTAGTTTCGACTGCCAATATTTTTTCGATACCCTTACCAAAACGATCCCAAAATTCCTTGCTATTTTCAGCTAAATGTTTAGGATCGATTTTTGATAGCTTATCCTGCATTTGGTTAGCATTCATTTCGTCTAAAGTTTCTTCAACCGTTTTACCAGCAATTTTCTTATAAACTTCTTTTTTAGATTGTCCTTCAAAACTACCATAAAATTGTTCACGCAATTCTGGCATTGTAATCATATTCAAAACTTTGCCACCAGCAGCTTTTAGCCCATTGTTCAATTCCGTTACTGTTTGGACTGAACGATTCATATCACTACAATAAATATTCTCTGAAGTTTCACCTAAATTAATCAAGGTCCGTCCCATTTGATAAGAATCTTTGTGACCATTATCAGTTAAAGGAGTATCCGACCAACCTTGCATTTTGTCTAAATAATTGAAAAAAGTTTCACCACTACGTATAAAGTAAATATCCAATCGATCACTCCCTTAATAAAAACGTTTACTTTAGGAACTATTGTAATCTTGCAACCGATAAAACTCAATTTTCTAAAAATTATCTGCCTAATCAACTTTCTTCTATTATAAGTAAAGGCTTACAATGAGAGTATAAAAAAGAAGGAGTGAAGAAAATGTTTTTTATTGATACCTCAAGAAATGGCAAACCAGTTTACAATGCCATTGTGAATCAATCATTAGATAATTATTTAGTCAACGACTTGCGACTACCCGGACACGGTCTGATTTTGTACGTAAATAACCCTTCTGTTATCATTGGTGTCCATCAAAATGCCTACGCTGAAGTCAACTTCCCTTATCTCAAGGAAAAGAATATTCAACTAGTCAGAAGAACTTCCGGTGGAGGTGCTGTCTACCACGATTATGGCAACTTCATCTTCGAAAATATCGTTATCGGTAACGATGAACATTTCGGTGAATATGACTACTTCGCTAAACCAATTCTCGATGCCCTACATGCAATGGGCGCTACTGATGCACAAATGCATGGTCGTAACGATATCGTCATCGACGGCAAAAAATTCTCCGGTATGACTATGTTCAAAGTCGGCGATTCCTTTGCAGCCGGTGGAACCTTGATGTTTGACCTCGATATGGACACTGCCAGTAAAGTTTTGACACCTGAAAAGGATAAGCTTGAATCAAAGGGTGTTAAATCCGTCAACAAGCGTATCACTAACATCAAATCTTACTTAGACGAACCTTATCGCAGTATGGATCCGGTTCAATTCAAAGACGAATTATTAAAACATATTTTCAAAGTCGACAAATTATCCGACATCAAGACTTACAAATTAACTGATCACGATTGGGATATCATCGACTCCCGTTTGAAAGACAAATACGATACTGATGCTTGGAATTACGGCAAGAACCCTGGTTTCACTAATTATGTTTCCAAACACTTCGATATCGGAACAGTTGCCTTCAATTTCTCACTCAAAGATGAAAAAATCTCTGCTATTAAAATTTACGGCGACTTCATTACCGGTGGCGATGTCAGTTTGATTGAAAAAGCCTTACTTGGAACTAAATTTGAAAAATCAGCTTTAGTTGAAGCTCTATCGAAAGTTGATTTGAAGAACAATCTCGGTGATATCGAACCCGAACCACTAATAGATTTATTATTATCGTAAGAAAAAAGCTATTCAGTTTTCGTAACTGAATAGCTTTTTTATACAGTTTGTTCCAGTAACTCTACATCTTGTCCCGATTTAGAAGTGATTTGTTTCAAGGCTTGTTCGATTTTTTCATCTTCTGTAGCATCCATCGACAAGTCCAAGGTAATTTCAAATCCATCTGTTGTTTTTAATTCAATATAAAATGGTGTCGCTAAATTGATTAATAATTTTTGTGGTGCGTAAACGTTAAAAAATACTCCACCGACAATATTATCAGGAACCTTGATTCCTTCGCCACTGACTAGTGAAATCTTGGCAATTTTAGAAAATTCCAAAAATTCTTGGTTAGTTTTGGCCGGCACAATAATGGCCGATAACTTGCGATCCAACGTACTGTAATCGTAAAAGTAAATTCCCTTATCAGTGACTTCCCAATAGCCGTAATTGTCATTGAGATTGATGGAGTACAAAAATGGTCCAATGATTAAACATAAAATCGTAAACGCTCCAGCAATCATAATACTGTTAGAAAAAGTATAAATAAAAATCCCAATTATCAAACTGACCGCCACAATGACTAATAACGGTTTGTAACTGACTTTTCGTCCAAATTCTAAATTCATAATATACCTCGAAAAATTTCATTCCCTTAAGAATACCATTTTTTAGTATATAGCGCTTACTTAATCAGAAACGCTCCTACGACCAGAAAGATTATCCCCATGATCAAGGAGAAGTAGACACCCATAAATACGTATGGTTGAGGGTTCTTTACTTTTTCTTTGATGTTGTAGTAAGTTTTCCGACCAACATAAATTTGATAAATCCCCATAATAATTACGATTATTCCAATTAATTCAGTCATTATAAGCGCACCACCTTTAACTCAATGATATGCCACTATTGAGTAAAAGAAAAAGGTTTGATTCTCTAAGAAAAATATTTAGAAAAGTTAAATACTGAACTCACTACCGAAACCAGTCCAGTTACGACAATAATTAAGAATGCGATACCTTTTATACTACAGACATCTTCCCAAGGAAATTTCAGCAGAAAAGATAATCCTAAAATGCCGATCCAAAAATATTTTACTTTGTAAAAATCTCGATTGAAGCTCACACAATCCCTTCTTTACTCCGTCTTTACTTTTAGTTTAATTGAAAATTATTTTTTCATGCCAAGTTTATCCTGAACCAGCAATTTTTCATCATGAACGAGTTGTCTCTGATAAATTTTCTAACAAATATAAGTCGATAAGCACAATCGCTATAACGATAAAGGATATAAGCAATCAAAGATGTTAGAAAATCACTGAATAATAGCTTTTTATCACTAAGCGGAATTAAACGATATCTGTTGTTATTAACGGATTGTTTCTACCCAACGTTTCATTAAATAAATATTGATAAAACTAAAGATTACTAGCCAAATGAACATAATTCCTGAAGTTATCCAAATAGCATTACTAAATTGTGAAAGCGTCTGTGCTCCCATGTATCCTGTTGTATAAATCAATCGATAAACGTAACCTGTTGCAACATCAAAAACCACCGATGCAGCCCAGATCACTATTAGATAGAGAATAAAAGTTACGAATTTTTGTGATTTAAATGGTAGAAAACCCTTGATCCAACTAATTAGAAAATGGATTAAAGTAATTCCGCTCCACGTTACTAAAGTCACTAAAATCATAAAAACTACTGCTCCAAACAATAGTCCCATTCCTGAAGTCGAGCCTGAAAAATCACCAGACCCGATATTTCCAAAATTGCCGATTGCATATAAAATAGCTGCAATAATTGCTTCCAAAATTTGTAAATAGACAAACGCTACAAAAGTAGTAAATAAATTACTGATGTATAAAGTCGTATCGGTAACTGGTATCAAGCGATAGTTATTACTTGTAAATACGTGTTCATTTTTGCGCGACAGCATAATGAAACTGACAAAATTGACGATTGTCACACTAACAACAAAAGTTTGAAAGAAGAAATCAAGCGTAGTATTAGAGCCACTAGAGATTAGTTGCATAATAAACAAAACAATTAAAGCTAAAATATCGATTCCGACGATCCAATTCATCAATCGCCACTTTTCACGAATCAAGCTTTTACTCAAACTAGCGAAATCATTCATTAGGTAGACCCCCTTCGTAGACTTTTTCGTAATACTCTTCGACACCCAAATGATACTTCTCTTGAATCGATTCGACTGAACGCATTTCATAAACCGTCTTGTCCTTAATAATTACGATGTCATCCAACAAACTAGCTATTTCTGTCACGTAATGATCACTGATAATGATTGTAGAATCATCCGATTTCCAACGAATAATACTGCTGACGATTTTCTTACGGGACATACTGTCGATGCCACTCATCGGTTCATCCAACAAGTACAATTTCGTATCTCGTGCTAAAGCTAAAGCAATCACTAACTTGCCAAGTGTTCCGGTTGAAAGACTCGACAATCGTTTTGACTCATCCAGCTCCAAATACTGAGCAATTTCTTGATACTTTTCCATTGAAAAATCAGGATAAACGTTCTGATAAAAGCTAACTATTTCACTGACTTTGGTATTGCGACCGAAGCCACCTAATTCATCACTCAAACTGACATTTTTCTTGATATCGGCTTTCTTAGTTTTACCGCATACCGTTATAACGCCTTCTTTGATGGAATTAACTCCTGCAATCAGTCTCATTAAAGTGGTTTTACCAGCTCCGTTTTCTCCCAGGAGTCCGATAATTTTGCCACTGACAATTGATAAATTGATGTTGTCTAAAATAGTCTTATAGTTTTTCTTGTACGTTAAATTGTTTATCTTAAGTAATTCTGCCATTTTATCTCCTCCTTTTTACTTAGTTGCTTCTGACCATCTATTTAATAGATATAAATTCAAAAATGTTAAAACAATATTCCAAATTAATAGTATGAACAAACTCATATTGAGCATTCTCACGACACTACTGAAACTAGTAGTAACTTCTCTTACACCTAAAAGGATCAAAGTGTTGGCAGTAATAGCATTGAACGCCACCATAACGCCCCAAATCACAATTAAAGTTAAAATCACTGTCGCAAAAGTTTGTTTTTTAATTGGTAAAAAATCTCCTACTAGAGAAACTAATAACCGAATTACAACACTACCAACTAAAATCAACATGATCCCTAAAACAATTGCTATAACTACTTCAAATTTGAACCAATACTGGCCGGCACTGAAATCTTTAATCATAATTTGGTCATATGGATTTGGAAAAATCGCATAAGCAACAAAATAGACAATTGCCTCCCCGACTAGTAAATAAATTACGACGAAAAAGGCTGATAAAAAATTGCTGAAATAAAGTCCTTTGTCACTAATAGGAATCAACCGATACTTGCTGCTGTCACAAATATTAATGACTGACATTACCAAAAAGACTACACCGATAATCACGGCTATAAAAACGCCACCAGTTAAACTCGTGGAATCAGTAATATTGAAGATTTTCTTATAAAGAATCATTAATAGTAGAGCTAATGCGTGAAAACCCAATATCAATGAAATTATCTTTCCACGTTGACGAAACAAATTTTTATTAACTCGACTAATACTACTCATCGTCTGTACCCCCTTCGTAAACTTCTTCATAGTAAGCTTCAATACCCAAGTGATACTTTGCTTGAATTTCTTCAACTGAATCTACTTCATAAACGGTTTGATTCTTGATAATAATCACGTCATCCAACAAAGCAGCAATTTCTTTAACATAATGAGAACTAATTATCATTGTGGCATCATCATTTTTCCATTGAATAATGCTCTTAATAATCTTTTTACGTGTTATAATGTCAATTCCATTCAGAGGTTCATCCAATAAATAAAGTGGAACTTGACGTGCTAAAGTTAATGCAATCGTTAATTTTTCAGTCTCACCGGTTGATAAATTCTTTAGATTTTTTCGATTATTAATAGCTAGAAAATCAGCCATCTCTTGATATTTTTCCATGGAAAAATCAGGGTAAACGGTCTGATAAAATTTAACAATATCTTTGATACGATTGCGTTCAAACCAACTTCCAGCAAAAATATCTTTAAAAGCACTCTTGAGTGAATAAGTTGTGCTGACACAAGATTTGATGGCTTCTTTACTGTCAATTCCCGCAACGGTAATCTGACCGGATGTCCTAGAGTTCAGTCCAACTATCAAGCGCATCAAAGTCGTTTTACCTGCTCCATTAGCTCCGAGTAGGCCGACAATTTTCCCGTTGTCTAGACTTAAATTGACCTTGTCTAAAATTATTTTGTGATTCTTCTTATATCGAAGATCTTTAATTTCTAGTACCTTACTCATCGTCCTCATCCTTTTGTTTGACATAGTTTTTAAAGCTATCAATGATTTCTTGGTCGTTCATATTTAATGAATGCAATTTATCATATGTTGCATCAAACATTTCATTAACAATGTGATTTCTTAGTTTGTTCACTATCTGTTCATCCTCAGTTACAAAATTACCTTTACCACGCTGTGGAGTAATGATTTTTTCTTCCATCATCTCTTTAAGCGATTTTTGAACGGTATTAGTATTTGCAGAAAATTGAACTGCCAACTGTCTAACAGAAGGAAGCTGTGATCCAAGTTCATACTCATTACTGACGATCTTGCGATACAAAATATCCTTGATCTGTAAATAAATTGGTATGCTGTCGATATATTCCATCTCTTCACCTTCTTACTGTTCTAGTACACTAATACAGTATAACAGAGCAAATAAAAAAGCAACCGATTGATGTCGATTGCTCATATTTATTTTTTAGTACAATTCGTCCACGACACATTTATAACATTTGATAAAAAGCATGTTATATTAACAATTAAATTGGGAATGGATACATAAGAAAGAATGATGTATCATGTTAAAATTTGGAAAAAAAGTCAACTACCGACCGCTAGGTTTGAGCTTATTAACGGGACTAACAGTTGGGATTTTATTTGGCTCCAATATTTCATTAATTCTTGGTGTCGAAGTTGGAATCATCATGTTTAGTGTTATGTTTCTTGGACATTATCTTCTTTTTCTACCGACTATCTTCAATTATTGGGAGTCCAGTTCGGAATTTATTCGTTATAGCGATATAACCAAAACTATGAATCGCATCATTGCCATGATATCGCCCGCCAAATTACCGATGAAAGTAATCGATAAGGCCAAAATCAAAGAAATAACCATTACTGGTTTACCGCCAACTTACACTAATTTAACCGCTCAATTCATTGCAGCTGAAGAAGGTAGTTTAATGTATGGATTATTTCTGATGATCAACAGTCCTGTCAAAATCCAAATCATCCTAGATGATAAAACTAAGATCAATTTGGATATTTCTAAAGACTATTTCACACATCCACAGACTACCCTCGCTAAATTAAGATTATTTTTAAACGAATTCAAACCTTCAAAAGTTAATTTGTCAGAAGAAAATCTAAAATTCATTAGTGAATAACAAAAAATGCTTCTCCTACAATCGTAGGGAAGCATTTTTTGAATTAAGAATATCTATTAAAGAATAGGCCGTCTCGAAACTAGTCGTTCGTTGAGAAATCTGAGAAATTTGTTCCCAGAGACGTCTCGAATAATCATTAAAAATTAAATGTTCATCATTTTTAGCATGGTTGACGGATTTAATCAATTCGTTAACTCGCTTGTCAAAGAGTGAACCACGATATTGTTTATTGGAAAGTTCTTGAACTGAGTCAGTTACTAACTGCTCAATTTCTTGATTAATTACTGATTCATTAATTTGCTTGCTAAAAGACTTCTCGAACTCAACTAATAACGACAGCAATAATTTTTGTTTTGAATTATCCATTTGTATTTTCACCCGTATATTAATATAACTGATTTTGCCTAGAATAGATACCATTTTTGTACGATTGTCTGGTGTATAATAAAACGTATACATTTTATTAATTATCAGGAGAAATCATGAATAAACAATTTTATAAGACAATCAATTTCTGGTACGGTGTTGCCATGTTAGTAGTTGGCATTATTTTCATCGATCATTCAACCGAGTCAACTTGGCTCTTAATCGATGCTATCTTCATCATTGCCGCAATAGTATTCTTCCTACTCAGTTTATTCCACAAACCAAAACCCAAGAAAGAAAATGACCGCAATCCTTTAATGTAATAAAAAGCTATTTCTACCTATTATATAGCTTCAAAATGTCTTCCATGTTATTATTTAAACAGTTTACTGAAAGGATGGTATTTCATCATGAGTACAAAAATTAATATCATTGCAAATAATTTATAAAAAAATGGCATTGTTACCCTGGGGTAATTAGTGCCACCAGGAGGAAACATGAAAGAATCTAACTTAACTTTTGAAAAGACACGTGTCATCGTTGCCGGAGTCAGCCACTTACAAGCTGATTTTGAATATACGATGCAAGAACTAGCTTCATTAGTCGAAGCCAATAATATGGAAGTTGCCGATACAATTATCCAAAATGCCGATACTGTCAGTGGGGCTACTTACTTTGGTTCTGGTAAAGTTCACGAGATCAAAGAAATTGCCAATGCGGACGATGTACAAATTGTCGTTTTAAATGACGAATTGACACCTTCACAAATCCGTAACCTTGAAAAAGAAACTAAATTAAGTTTCATGGATCGAACCGAATTGATTTTACAAGTTTTCTCGACTAGAGCTCAAACTAAACAAGCTAAGCTGCAAGTTGAAATTGCTAAACTCCAATATCAGTTGCCAAGAATTCATCCATCAGGTAATCCTTTGGATCAACAATCCGCTTCCGGTGGTTTGGCTAACCGTGGTGCTGGTGAATCAAAACTAGAACTTGATCGTCGAGTTATCAGAAAACGAATCACCGCTCTACGTAACGAACTTAAAACGGTCGATAAGACAATTAATGTTCAAAGTAGACGTCGAACTAATACTTCTTTACCATTAGTTTCTCTAGTTGGTTATACGAATGCTGGTAAATCAACGACAATGAATGGATTGTTGAATTTTAACAAAGAAGACTCCCAAGACCGCAAAGTTTTTGAAAAAAATATGCTTTTTGCCACTTTGGATACTAGCGTTAGACGAATCGACTTGGAAGACAATACAAGTTTTCTACTTTCCGATACAGTTGGCTTTGTTAGCAAGCTACCTCACAACTTAGTTGAATCTTTCAAGACTACTTTGAAAGAAGCCCAAGCAGCTGACCTTTTGATTCAAGTTATTGATGTCAGCGATGAGCATTGGAAGAACATGATCGATGTTACGGAAAAAACTTTAAAAGAGATTGGCGTAACTGATAAGCCAATGATTTATGCTTTCAACAAAGCTGATCTAAAAAAAGGTCAACAATTCCCTACTATTGAGGGTGATAATATCTATTATTCAGCCCTTGATAAAGAATCGATCGAAAAATTAGTCGATTTGATTAAATTAAAAATCTTCAATAATTATCAAAAGGCCGATTTACTAGTACCTTACAGCGACCAAAAGATTACAGAAGAAATTTTACAAAACTCCCAAGTACTCAAAAAAGAGTTCACGAATGATGGTTCTTTGATTACTGCTAATTTAAGTCCCACAGAATTAGAAAAGTTTAATAAATATATCAAAACAGAGATGTCTGAATAACAGATTTCTCTGTTTTTTTTTGCATTTTTGTCCATAATGTATTATTATTTTATAAACATTAGAATTTTTCTAATTAAGGTCATTGTGTTTTAATATTCATTAGTTTATTCTAAGAATAATTACTTTAGGGAGGTTAAACAATGAAATTCAAGAAGAAGTATTTACTTGCATTGTTACCGATATTTCTATTCGCATTAGTTCTGAGTGGCTGTGGTTCTTCCGCTGAAAAAGATAGCAAAGATACCCTTTCAATCAGTTCTAGTGATGTTATTGCAACAATGGATTCATCTATGAACACCGATGTTATCGGAGCTCAAAATTTAACTAACACTATGGAAGGTCTTTACAGATATGATGGTAAAGAATTACAACCTGCCATAGCTAAGAAAGTCGTTAAACCTACTGATGGTGGTAAGGTCTATACTTTCCATCTAAGACATACTAAGTGGTCAAACGGCAAACCCGTAACTGCTAACGATTTCGTTTATGCATGGAGAAGAACCGTTGATCCAAAGACTGCTTCACAATATGCCTATATTTATACCGGTATTAAAAACGCTGATAAGATCAGTGCTGGTAAGAAACCTGTAAATTCATTAGGTATCAAAGCTTTGGATAAATACACTCTTCAAGTTACTTTGGAAGATGCCATCCCATACTTTAATACTTTGATGGCTAGTTCTACTTTCTACCCACAATACAAACCAGCAGTAGAAAAAGCTGGTAAACAATATGGTTTGAAGAGTAAAGGAATGGTCTTCAATGGACCTTTCAAACTAGTTAACTGGTCTGTTTCAAGTAACAGTTGGACTGAAGTTAAGAACAACTCATATTGGAATGCTAAAGCCGTTAAATTAAAGAAAGTAAAGTATTACGTTGTTAAGGATGCTAATACTGGTTTGAATCTTTACGATACTAACCGTATCAACCGTCTAGAAAAACTTGGTGGCGACACTGCTCGTCAAGTTTCAAACTACAAGACATTCTCAATGGATAAACAAACAGGTAACTTCTATCTTGAATTTAACCAAAAGAAATACAAATTCTTTAAGAATCCTAAGATCAGACAAGCTATCTCAATGTCTATCAATCGTAATCAATTAACTAACAACGTTCTTGGTAAAACTGGTGGTATTGAACACACAATGGTTCCAGTAGGTATGTCATACAACCCTACAACTAAGGTCGACTTTACTAAAGAAAAGATGCTTCAATCTTCAAATAAATACACTGAATACAATCCAACCGAAGCTAAGAAACTTTGGAAGGAAGGTATTAAAGAAACCGGTCAAAAAGATCTCAGCTTTACCCTTCTAGGTGATGATACTGATGGTGCTAAGAAACAAAACGAATACCTTCAAGGTCAACTAGAAAAGAACTTACCTGGATTGAAGATCACACTTCAAAACGTTCCATTTAAGTCACGTCTAGATAAATCAACTAATGGTCAATTCGATATCGTTGTTACTGGTTGGAATGCCGATTATCCAGATCCTGTTACATTCTTGGATCTATTCACAACAACCAACTCACAAAATAATGGTAAATATTCTAATAAAGAATACGATGAATTGATCGACAGATCTAAGACAACTGATGCTACTGATGAAGATGCTAGATGGCAAGACCTTCTTCAAGCAGCTAAGATTTTAGCCGATGACGAAGGGGTCGTTCCTTTGTATCAATCATATCAAGCCAACTTGACTAGAACTAACGTCAAGAATTACCGTATGACACCAAATGGTAGTTACAACCTTGTCACTGTCTACAAAAAATAACTAAAGGTGAGGGAGATTAAATAATGACTAAATATATTCTCAGAAGAATTTTTTATTTATTCTTGACCCTCTTCATTATTGCGACAATAACTTTCTTCCTGATGAAGATGCTTCCTGGTACACCGTTCTCTAACCAGAACCGTATGTCCGCGGAACAATTGAAGATCGTTAAAGCCCAATATGGATTGGATCAATCAGTATTTGTTCAATATGTTCGTTATCTCGGTGGGTTATTACAAGGAAATCTTGGTACTTCCTTCCAATTCAACAATGAACCCGTTACATTATTAATCGGTCAAAGACTTGCTCCATCAATGCAAATTGGTGCTCAAGCTATGATCGTTGGTACTATCTTCGGTATCCTACTTGGTGCCGTTGCCGCTATTCGTAAAAACACATGGGTTGATACACTTGCAACATTCGTTTCAATTCTTGGTCTATCAATTCCATCTTTCGTTTTAGCCGTTTTACTTCAGTTCTACCTAGCCTACAAGTGGAAGATTTACCCAGTTGCTCTATGGGACAACTTCCAATCAAGTGTCCTTCCAACAATTGCTCTAGCTGCATTGCCATTAGGTACTGTTGCTCGTTTCATGAGAACTGAAATGGTGGACGTTTTGAGTAGTGACTATATCGAATTAGCCAAATCAAAAGGTAACTCTAACTGGAAAGTTGTTACAAAACACGCTCTACGTAATTCATTGATCCCAGTTGTTACTATCATCGGTCCAATGGCAGTTTCTGTTATGACTGGTTCCATGGTTGTTGAGAACATCTTCTCAATTCCTGGTATTGGTGAACAATTCGTTAAATCAATTACTACAAATGACTACCCTACTATCATGGGTCTTACAATCTTCTATTCATTCTTATTAATCATAGTTTACTTGATCGTCGATATCCTTTATGGACTAATCGATCCAAGAATTAGACTAGGAAACGGAGGTAAAGAATAATGGAACAAATTCCTCAAATTCCTAAGGAAAAATTTAAATTAGTTCATGATGATAACAACAAAGAACAAGAAAAGCTTGGTACTCCTTCACTAACTTATATGCAAGATGTTCGCCGTCGTCTGTTCAAAAACAAAGTCGCTGTTGTCTGCTTGACATTGTTATCAATTATCGTTGTAATCTCTGTCTTTGCCCCAATCATCGCGCCACATAATCCTAATGCTCAACAAGTTACTATGTCTAACTTGCCTCCTAAACTAGGTCAATTGAACATCCCAGGATTCAATGGTTATCAAAACATGGGTGGTCACATGGTCGATGCTTATAAGCAAGCTGGTGCTCCTAAAGATTCTTTCTATCTTCTAGGTACTGATTACCTTGGCCGTGATCTTCTTTCAAGAATCATCTACGGTACTAGACTTTCACTAGTCGTTGCCGTTCTTGCTACATTAGTTGACCTTCTAATCGGGGTACCTTATGGTATCGTTTCTGGTTGGAAAGGTGGCAAAACTGATACATTCATGCAACGTATCGTTGAAATTGTTTCATCAATTCCTAACTTGATCGTTGTTATCTTGATGATGATCGTTTTAAAACCAGGTCTAACATCTATCGTTATTGCGATTGCGATTACTGGTTGGGTTACAATGGCGCGTCTGGTGCGTGCTCAGACCTTCCAGTTAAAGGAGCAAGAATATATCTTAGCTGCTAGAACGCTTGGTGAATCATCAACTAAGATTGCTACAAAGCACTTGATTCCTAACCTATCCTCAACAATTATTATTCAAACAATGTTTACAATTCCGAATGCCATTTTCTTTGAAGCTTTCCTAAGTTTCATTGGTATTGGTATTCCTGCACCAAATGCATCATTAGGTACACTTTTATCAGATGGTCAAAAAGCCTTCAGATTCTTACCTTATCAAATGTGGGCTCCAGCTATTATCTTGAGTATTATCATGATTGCCACTAACCTTCTTGGTGATGGTCTACGTGATGCCTTTGACCCACAATCATCTGATCATTAACTAAGGAGAAATCGAAATGGAAAAAATTCTAGAAGTAAAAGATTTACATGTAGACTTTGATACCTATAACGGTACTGTCCATGCCATTCGTGGTGTTAACTTCCATTTAAACGCCGGTGAAACCTTAGCTATTGTTGGTGAATCTGGTTCTGGTAAGTCCGTTACAGTTCGTGCCGTTCTACAATTGTTGGCTTCTAACGCCAAAATCTCTAAAGGAGAAGTCCTCTATCATGGGGACGACCTTCTTCAAAGAAGCGATAAGGAAATGGATAAGATTCGTGGAAATAAAATTTCCATGATTTTCCAAGACCCTATGACTTCACTTGATCCTACTATGACAATCGGTAAACAAGTTGCGGAACCACTCTTGATTCACAACAACGTTTCCAAAAAAGATGCCCTCCAACGTGCTGAAGAAGTACTTCGTTTGGTTGGTATCCCTAACCCTAAAGCTAGAATGAATGATTACCCTCACCAATTCTCTGGTGGTCAACGTCAACGTATCGTTATCGCGATTGCTATCGTTGATTATCCTGAAATTCTAATTGCCGATGAACCTACGACTGCCCTTGATGTTACTGTTCAAGCTCAAATCATCGATCTATTAAAAGAGTTGCAACAAAAGATTGGTACTTCAATCATTTTCATTACCCACGATTTAGGTGTCGTTGCTGGTATTGCTGACCGTGTGGCTGTTATGTATGCCGGACGCTTCGTTGAATACGGAACTGTTAATGAAGTATTCTACAATCCTCAACACCCTTATACTTGGGGCTTGCTTGATTCCATGCCTACACTAGACACTAGTGAAACGGATCGTTTAAACTCTATCCCTGGTACTCCACCAAACCTCTTGAATCCCCCAAAGGGCGATGCGTTCGCTCCACGTAACAAATATGCTTTGGAAATTGATGAAGAAGAGCAACCACCATTCTTCAAAGTTTCTAAAACTCACTACGCAGCCACTTGGTTGCTACATCCAGATGCACCAAAGGTTACCCCACCTGCAGGCATCTTAAAACGTTTTGAAAAATTCCAAAAGTTAGGAGGCAATGCTAAATAATGGCAGATGAAAAACAAGTAATCGTATCCGTAAAACATCTAAAACAATATTTCAACATTGGCAAGCCTAACGAAGTTAAAGCTGTTGATGACGTTTCATTCGATATTTATAAAGGTGAAACTTTTGGCCTCGTTGGTGAATCTGGTTCTGGTAAGAGTACTACTGGACGTAGTATTATCAGACTTTACAACCCAACTGATGGACACATTTTCTTCAATGGCCAAGACATCAGTACTATCAAGGCCCACGGACCTAAGATGAAGGAATTCCGTCGTGAAATGCAGATGATCTTCCAAGATCCTTATGCTTCATTAAACCCAAGAATGAAAGTTAAGGATATCATCGCTGAAGGTCTTGATGTCCACGGCTTAGTTAAAAATGACGAGGAACGTGACCAAAGAGTCCGTGAATTGCTCGACATGGTTAACTTAAACCCTGAACACATGACTCGTTACCCATACGAATTCTCTGGTGGTCAACGTCAACGTATCGGTATTGCCCGTGCTTTGGCCGTTGATCCTCAATTTATCATCGCCGATGAACCTATTTCAGCCCTTGATGTTTCTATCCAAGCCCAAGTTGTTAACTTGATGCAAGATATCCAAAAGAAGCAAGGACTAACTTATCTCTTCATCGCCCATGATCTTTCCATGGTTAAGTACATCAGTGACAGAATCGCTGTTATGTATCGTGGTAAAATCGTTGAATTAGCTGAATCCAACGAAATTTATAACAATCCATTACATCCTTACACACAAAGCCTTTTGTCAGCTATCCCCGTTCCTGATCCAGAAGTGGAAAAGAAACGTACTAGAATCGACTTTGACCACAAGAGTCCTTTCAAAGATGATCAAAGACTTCAAGAAGTATTACCTGGCCACTTCTTATATTGCAGTAACGAAGAGGCTAAGAAATATCAAAAATAGACCAGAAAATGAGTGCAGCATTTCCTAGTCTATTCGGCAAAATCCAAATCCAATACCAAACAAATATTATTTTACACAAAGAAAGGAGCTAGCCTTTAAGCTAGCTCCTTTTGTATTTGCGTTTGTCATAAGCAATTTCTTCTTTCTTTTTAAATTCTATATATTTAAGGGGGGAGGATAAATATATTGAAAAATATCATGTTTTAAGTTTTTAATTATCTAGTTTAAATGTTTCTTATATAGTCATCGAGTCACCTCTTGTTTCTTGACTATGCTTATATAATAACGGCCAAATATGAAGTAATAATTGGGTTTTTGAGAAATAAATCGTAAGTAATTGTGAAGAAAAATCGACATTTAGTATTGTAGAAAGCCTTGATTAGTGTAGGCATTCCGTCCTCCATAGCGAAGAGAATTTGGCTGGAACGATGTGGACACGACTTGGAGCCTTTGCTAAGCCCAGAACCGGGCAAAGTCTTCAAGCTCGGTCTTATTCTAAGCAACAAGTTGCTAAGAATAATCTCACATCTGAGCCAATTTTCTTCGCTATTCCGGACTAGATAGCACTTTTATTTTTAATTACTGAAATATAGAAAAAAATGCTATCTGATTGGTAATGATAGCATTTTAAGACTAACCTAATTTGAAAAAGCAAAAAACTCGCCATTTCGACGAGTTTTCTTTTTTGTGATATTTGCGGGGAACAAATATCAAATTGTTTTTTAGGAAATTAACTTTTTATATCTTTAGGGGGGAGATATTTGAAAAAGTTTTTTATCTATGTGTTTATAAGGGGATTAAACTTTTTAAAAATAGAGTATTTATATAGGGGTTTATTTCTATTCATGTGTAAAGTGAGTTATCTAAGAAAATAATATCTTACGAGCGGTTTCCAATTTCATCCGGTCACTTCTTTCAAGTAAATTCTTTATTAGGGGGGAATTCATAATTTATATTTTTAATAATCTTATAACTAAGAACAAATTGCTTTGTTGCTTTGTTATTTGACTATGCTTATATAATAGCGGGGATTTATGAAGTAATGATTGCTAAACTACGAATTAATTTATAACAATTTATGAAGAAATTATGACGCTATCTCAAGACTAATTACCTGAATTAGCATTTAAGCTGTTTTATACTTAAATTAAAATAATAATAAAGTGAGGGATTTTTATGAAATTAACGAAAGATCAAAAGGTCGATTTGAAAGCAGCCATTGTTGCGGGGACAGCTGCCGGTATCGTTTCTGGATTTGTCAAACTAGGATGGGAAAATGTCTTGCCACCTCGTACTCCTGAACGTGATGCCGTCAACCCTCCTCAAACCTTAATGGAACAATTCGGTATTCCTAAGAAAATCACTCGTGGAACTTACACTTATTCTGAACAAAAAATGCCTTGGGCAAGTTTTTTGATGCACTTTGGTTTCTCCACTTCATTTGCCATTATTTATGAAGTCTTGTCAGAATATAAACCATTCATTAGAAAAGGATCCGGCGCAATTTTTGGCTTGGCTATCTGGGTGGCCTTCCATATTGGTATTATGCCTATGATGAAGACTGTTCCTAGTCCTAAAGACCAACCTACTGAAGAACACTTATCGGAAGCTCTCGGTCACATTGCTTGGATGTGGACCAACGATATCGTCGGCCGTGAACTATATCGTCGCTTAACTAAGTAGGTTACTTTTGAATAAATGGAAAACCTCATTAACTGAACGGATCAGTTATGGCTTAAGTGATGCAGCGGATAATCTTGTCTTTCAAATGATGACCACCTATCTATTATTCTTCTATACTGACGTTTTCGGATTGACCGCCAATGAGGTGGCCATTCTATTTGTCGTAGCTAGAACTGCTGACGTCTTTGAAAGTTTAATAATTGGTGTGATGATCGATAATACCCATTCTAGATGGGGCAAAAGTCGTCCCTTCTTTTTGTGGTACTCATTTCCATATGTAGTATTCGCTGTTTTGACTTTTGTTACGCCTAATTTCCTTCCACACTCTGGGAAACTTATTTGGGCATACGTTACTTATTTAGGTTTAGGATTTTTCTATACAGCCGTTAATTTGCCAATTACTTCAATCTTGCCAACAATGACTAACAATGAGCAAGAAACAACTCTTCTAGGTGTTATTAGACAATTTTGTGGTAGTTCCGTTCAAATTATCGTGGCTGTCTTTACGATTCCTTTAGTCAATCTATTTGGCCAAGGAGACCAGGAGAAAGGATTCTTAGGCACAATTATTCTCTTTGGTTTCATCTCATTAGTTTTGATTTTAAATACCTTCTTTCATGTCAGGGAACGTTACACTAACAAAGAAATCAGTCATCAACCAATTTCAGAAGTTTGGAAAATGCTCAAGCAGAATAAACCTTGGATTGTTATTTCTATCGTTATCTTCCTATATTGGTTGACGACTTCAATTAAAAATCAAACGACGATTTACTACTTCAAATACGTCATTCATGATGAAAATCTAGTTTCTTTCGCCAATAGTTTTACCTTCACTGCCTTAATCGGTGTCGTCGCAATTTACTTTGTTTCGGCCAAATTAGGTAAAAAGAACACGATGCTACTGGGAATCATCACTGCTTTTGTCGGTCAATTGATTATTACTTTTGCCGCTTATACAACCAACTTACCAGTTCTATTTATTGGTATTTTCATTAACTGTATCGGTGGTGGTTTCATAATTGGACTAGTTTCAATTATGATTGCTGATACGATTCGTTACGGAACGGCTATGGGCATTCAAGCTGAAGGCGTGCTCGCTTCAACGGATGACTTTGGAGTTAATCTAGGACTCGGCCTTGGTGGTTTGATCACTGCTGAATCATTGCAGATTTCTGGTTATGTTTCAAACAAAGCTCAGACTGCTGCCACAATTTCCGCTATCAATTTAAATTACGCTTTAATCCCCTTAATTTTATATGTCATCATGTTTTTAATTTTATTGGGATACAATGAAAAGAAAATTATTCAAGCAATTAAATAAAGAAGGCAAATATGCAACAAGAATCTCTTTTTGCCAGTTCAAATAAAGATGACAACAATACTCCTCTAGCAAATCGGGTCAGACCGACGACATTAGAGGAGTTTGTTGGTCAAAAACATTTGATTGGCGACAAAAAAATCTTACGAGAAATTATCGATCAAGATAAAATCCCTTCATTAATATTTTGGGGCCCTCCCGGGGTTGGTAAAACTACCCTTGCCGAAATCATCGCTAAAAAAACTAAAGCTAATTTCATCACTTTTAGTGCCGTTACTAGTGGAATCAACGATATCAAAAAGGTCATGAAAGAAGCCGAACTCAATCGAGAAATGGGACAAAAAACTATTGTCTTCATTGATGAAATTCATAGTTTCAACAAAGCTCAACAGGATGCTTTTTTACCTTTCGTCGAAAAAGGCAGTATCACTTTGATAGGTGCCACAACAGAAAATCCTTCGTTTGAAATCAATTCAGCCCTATTATCTCGTTGCAAAGTTTTCGTTTTAAAATCATTAACACAAGATGATTTAGTCGAATTACTGAATAACACGTTGAATAATCCTAAAGCCTTCAAAAAAGAAATTGATATTCAAGACGATACCTTACAATTAATTGCCGCTTATGCTAACGGTGACGCTCGAGTGGCCTTGAATACTTTAGAAATGGCTGTTATCAATTCTCAAACTAAAGATGATAAAATTACCGTCAATATCGATGATATCCGTCAATTGCTCAATACTAAATCACTGCGCTATGACAAAAATGGTGAGGAACACTACAATATTATTTCAGCTTTGCACAAATCTATGCGCAATAGTGACACCGATTCAGCGATTTATTGGGCTACTAGAATGTTAGAAGGCGGTGAAGATCCACTTTATATCGCCAGACGTTTAGTTCGATTTGCATCTGAAGATATTGGTTTGGCCGACACGAATGCTTTAAATGTCGCCATCAATACTTTTCAAGCTTGCCAGTTCTTAGGAATGCCTGAATGTAACGTTCATTTGATTGAGTGCGTAATCTATTTGTCAGTCGCTCCGAAATCAAATGCCACTTACAAAGCTCTTCTAAAAGCTCAAAAAGATGTTAAGAAATATGGTAACCTGCCAGTTCCTTTACAAATCCGAAACGCTCCCACTAAGTTAATGAAAAAACTTGGTTACGGTAAAGACTACAAATTAGCCCATGATTATCAAGATAAATTAACAACCATGCAAACTGTTCCTGATGAAGTTTTGGGGCATCAATATTACGCTCCAACTGAACAAGGACGCGAAAAACTCTTTAAACAGCGAATCGATTACATTAAAAATTGGCATGAAGAACACAACAAATAAACCGAAAAGACTATCGAAGCCTCTTCGGTTTATTTTTATATATCTTTTTTTACGTGCTTTACACCATCATCAGTTGCTAACAGTGCATCTGTCACAATATCTTTAAAATAAGAAGTTCCCATCACACCGACCATTGATCCCAATTCAGCGTCAATTTCATCGATGTAAGACCAATCATCAAAATGACAATCTAGTAATCCGTTACCATTTTTCGTTCGAACCATCCCGGCGATATCGCTAGATTGACGAATTTCTGCAGTACCACCAAGTTTTTCAACCGCAGCGATAACTTGTGGCATGGCCAAATCTAAAACTTCCAAAGTTAATTGAATATCTGGATTTAAAACTTTAGTAAAACGAGTTTCTGGAGCCAAAATAATGTAGCGTTTGGATAAGTTAGCGTAAAGTTTTTCAAAAACGTGAATCCCACCATTACTCTTCAGAGCGTTCAAATGATGATCTAAACTATCACATCCATCAAAAGCTAAATCAAAAGTAGCCACTTCTTCTAATGAAGTCACCGGTAATTCCAATTCCTTACATAATTCTCTAGTAGCTTCAGAAGGACTAGCAATCTTAATATCTAATTGACTATCCTTAACTGCTCGAAGCAAGCGACCAACTGTCCGTCCGCCCCCAAAACTAACGGTCATCTTTGGTTCAATCATTTTTAAAGCTGATTCAATTAACTTTTCCATGACAATCTCCTTATTTTTTAATTCAGTTATATTTTACCAATTAGACGAAAAAAAAGCCTGCCAATAGGCAAGCTAATGTGATATTCATAAATGTGATAAATATCGCTTCTTTCTTTTAGAGTTACGGGGAATAACTCTGTAATTGACTTCATATCTATTAGGGGGGAGATATTTGAAGTTTATTTTTAGGGGATTAAATTTTTTTAAATATATGTTTTAAGGGTTTGTTTTTCTATTCATTGTTTTCAATAATTATCTTTTTAAAAGGGTTATCTCTATTCGGGAAGTTATCTAACCATCCGGTCACCTCTTTGCTTTTTGACTATGGTTAAATAATAACTTACAAATACGAATAAAATTGTAATAAAATGTGAAGAATTTTTGAAATAGAGGGCGGAGAGAGACGTCTAGATGTTGAGCATTTGCCTAGCTATGGGAATTATCCACGGTACCTGGGCTTGTGGATGATTTTCATAGCGTAGCAAAGCACAGACATCTGTATCTCGTAGCCCATTTAAATGAGAGAGCGGAACAAGCCTAGGAATCTCTGAGCATTTTCCTAACTTCATAATTTTCTCCATCAAAAAAGGACCATCCAAACGGATGATCCAATGCGAATGATTTAAATTTTGAATTTATATTATAGAACCTTAACAGCGAATGAAGGCATGAAGTAGCTTGAGATTGTTGAAATCTTAACTGATTCGCCTGGTTGTGGTGCAGCGATGTATTGGTTGTTACCTAAGTAGATAGCTACGTGGTAAGTTGAACCTTTGCTACCCCAGAACAATAGATCTCCGGCTGATGCTTGAGAAACAGCTTCTTGTGTACCAGCAGATTCTTGAGCTACTGTGTATGAACCAATGCTCTTACCAGTTGCTTGTTGATATACGTATGATGTGAAACCTGAGCAGTCAAATCCTGCAGGTGTCTTACCACCCCATACATAAGGTGTACCTAAGTATTGTTTTGCAGTACTGATAACACTGTCAGCAGTTGAAGCTGAAGTTGTGTCTGAGTTTGATGCAGCTTGTGTAGTAGCTGTTTGTGTAGTTACATCACTACCCTTAACCCATTCGTCTGTAGCAACAAGATACCACATGTTACCTTGGTCATCTTTAGCAGCTTCACCAACACGCCATGCACTATTTGAAGCTAAAGCACGACCAGCAGTCTTAGCTGATGATGATGGTGATGTGTAAAGCATTGCCATGTTCTTTGTTGTTACAACTGAAGGAACATTTTCTGTAACGATTTGTGTTGCGGCTTTAGTTGTAGTAGCGTTTGATAGACCTAAACCTGTAACTGCCAATGCAGCAGCTGCTGTAAATGAAACTAGACTTTTTTTAACGTTTGTATTCAAAATTGAAATCCCCCGTAGTAATTTGCTTTTTAATTTTTTAAATTTTTATTAATTATTAATTTCTTATCACTCAACGATGACTATAATACTCTATGAATATTGCAGAATTGTTACAGCAATTGAATAAGAATGTTACACTTTGTTATTCACAAAATAGAAAGCGCTAATCACTGATATATCAATGATTAGCGCTTTCTTGTGAAATTATTTTTTATTAATTTTTTCGTTTTTTAGTATTTTGTTGACGTTTTCTTTGGTTTTTTCGATGTTTTTGTTAATAATCTTATAGCATTTGCCTGATAATTCGTCAGGAATTTGCAGATCTCGTTGGAATTCATCACTATTAATTCGGGCTTTAAGACGATGAGTTTCATCGCCACGGTTCTCCAGACGTTTTGTCACAGTTTCCAAATCGACCTCTAAGAAAATCACGACTGCATTTTTACCGTACTTCTTTTTATATGAAATAGCACCTTGAGTATCGACAACGATGCTTGCTGTATCATATTTCTCCCAAGTTTTTTTAAGGCTTTCTTCTGAAGAACCATACCAATTGCCACTATATTCGACTTTTTCTAGGTAATGGTTCTTTAAAAAGCTTTCTTTTGTCTCAAAATAGTAGTCAATCCCGCTTTTTTCGCCTGCACGTGGTAATCTAGTAGTGTGAGTAATAACACTTGGTATATGATAAGTATCTTGCAGATATTTACTAATGGTAGTCTTGCCGGTTCCGCTGGCACCGGTTATAACAATAATCTTTTTATCCATCTTGGACTCCTATAATTTGAAATATTTCTTCTACTATATTATTATACTAATCTGTTAATTAATTAATCCGAGGAGACTTTACATATGAAAATTGAAGACCTAAAAGTTGGTAATGTTTACGATTGCTCCGTTGATGAAGATATGGATTATCCATTCCAAGGTAAAGTTGAAAAGATTTATGAACATTCAGCTTTGATGGAAATTGTCAAAAATGATCCTAAAGATAACTCCAACAAAATGGAATTGAACAATAAGATCGTTGTCAGCATCAAAAAGATCAAAAAAGCTAAATAATTAATACCTTAGGCAGTGTTCCTTTATCGGAATACTGCTTTTTTAGTCACCTTCATTTAAGTCAAAGTCATCATAAGTATCATAATAATCGTCATCTCGGTCGTCTGCAAAATCATACGTCTTGGATTCTATCTTATTATTTGGCCTTTGATAATATTCACTAGTTGGTTCTTCAATCCCCATCTTTTTTAAAGCTTGTTGTTTAGGATCCTTTTCCAAATAATACAATTGGTTCGTTGCATCATCCTTCAAACAAGTAGTCGATTTTTTAGAAAAAGTAACGTAATATTCAGTCGAGGCGTCATTAAGATTCAAAGTTTTTAACACGTATTTACCATTCTTAATCAAAACCTCCGTATGAAAATACCGCGGAAATTGCAATGAACCGTCACTCTGAACTATTGCTTCATAAGAATTACGAACTCCAGTATTGAAACTAATATAATCCCGAAAATCCAAACTATTAACGTAGTATTTATTATCTAAATCTTTCGGGGACAAGCGCAACCCATCTGGTAAAGAACCTAAATGATATAGTTTCTTATCCAAAGATTTCAGCGCTACTTGATAATCATCCCTACTTTCAAATAATTCTAAATCTTGATTATCCAATAAACGAATCTTTCGAAACAGATTTCCATTGTATAGTACATAAGTGTTCTTTTTCAAACGACGATACGAAACGTCAGATAATTCTTCAGTTTCCTGATCACTAGTTAAGTCATTGAGTAATATTTCATCTGATTTAATTATCAATTCTGACAATTGATCACTTTCATACGAAGCATCACTAGTCGAATACTGATAAAAAGTATTCTGAAGCTGTCCTGGAATTCCTTTGGTAAAATCTAAAGTCTTCTCAACACTCTTTTTAGTAACATTAGCCTTCCTTTGAGGGTGATGTTTCACTTGAGAACATCCCCCAACAAAAAATACTACAAGGATTACTACTAAGCCCCACTCTTTTTTCATTCAAAATCCCCTCGTATCAAGATAAACATTAGTCTATCATGAGGTACGAGAATTTTTACCATAAATAACCGTTTATATCAAAATCGAATAAAAACCCCACTAGAACAAAAATCTAGTGGGATTTCTTAATTATTTTTCAACTTCAATAAATGATCTAGCTGGAACTCTCAAAACACGATATTCCATAGCGTAGCGGTTAGCTTTCAAACCTAAACCATTGATGAAATTATTCTTATATTTAGCTTGTACAGTAATTACATAAGCATATTGATATTTAGAATCTAGTTTTCTAATCTTCTTCATTGGCCAGTCTAAATGGATGCCAGAAACCGTAAATGGCAAGGTAGCATCTGAAATAGTTGAATCACGACTAGAAACAGTATAAGTCGAGTTGTTCAACCAATATTGATACACATCAGTACTGGAGTTAGATTGTTTCTTATCGATTTTTACATAGTATCCTTGACCGTCTTCAGTCGTTTGTACGATCATCGGATCATACTTGTACGAGACTGATACAGCTTCTTTATCAGTCAAATCAACTCTCGTAAATAAGCTCGTATACAAGAGTCCACTGACCATTAAAATTATTACTACAATTTCTAGCAGATCTGTCAAAATCGTCTTCCAAGTAATTTTTCCCTTTTTAACAACTAAAATATTTAAATGACGATTTCTAATATTGAATACAACAAAAATTAAGAGCGCAATTACAATGATCCACGCTATAATTCCTACAAAATTCCAAGAATTCATAGTCTTCTCCCAACTAAAATTAATTGTCTTAAACACTTCATAACTTTATAATAGTCATTACGCTAATTTTACCACGAATCGAAAAAATAATTGAAATAGAGATGCAAAACGATACAAATTCTGTGGGCATACTAGTTTGCGCGTTTTTTGTAATGACAGTATAACCACGCTATATCGTGTATATATCCGTTACAACGAGCACAATATATTGTGTTTATATTTTTTAATGATTATACTAAATGAGAATATGAGAGGAAGTAATACTATGAACAACGTAATCGTCTATAGCAAAAACAATTGCATGCAATGTCGCATGACTAAAAGATATCTAAAGGAACATAATGTACCTTTTGAAGAAAGAAATATCAATCAAAATCCACAATATCTTGATGCTCTAAAACAACAAGGTTTCCAAAGTGTTCCTGTCGTTATGAATGAAGCAATGGACCCAATCGTCGGTTTCCGTCCAGACAGCTTAAAGGAATTAGTTGGATAAAGTGAACTTAGCCTACTACTCTATCACTGGCCAAACTAAGCGTTTTGTTGACAAGTTGGGAATAGATGGATATGAAATAACCGATGCCGATCCGTTTTATCAAATGGGTCGGTCATTTATTCTCATCGTGCCTTCTTATGATGACGACATGATGGACCCAGTGATCGATTTTCTTCAATATGAAGATAATGCTAAAAATTGCGTCGGTGTAGCTGGTGGGGGAAACCGCAACTTCAACACCCTCTATAACCACACAGCTAAAGACATCGCTGCCGCTTTGAATGTTCCTGTCGTCTTCGAGTTCGAATTCAATGGAACAACTAAAGATGTCGAAAATTTTAAGAAAGTAGTGAATGAAATTGGGATTAAATAACCTCGATGCAACTAAACTCAGTTATTTCAAATTGAATAACGAAATCAACATCCCCGTTGATGGTAAGATTCCTTTGAACAAGGATAAAGAAGCTGTTCAAGCCTTCTTTAAAGAAAATGTTCAACCTAATACGAAAAAATTTGATACTTTCAAAGACCACATCGATTTCCTAATTGATGGTGACTACATCGAAAAGCCCGTCATTGATAAGTATCCTTTATCATTTATCGAAGACTTATACCACGACTTACTAGACCAACATTTCCAATTCCAATCATTTATGGCAGCATACAAGTTTTACAACCAATATGCTCTCAAAACAAATGACGGCGACCTCTATTTGGAAAATTACGAAATGAGGATTCTTTTTAATGCCCTTTTGTATGCTAATGGTAACCAAGATTTAGCTAAAGCCTTAGCCACAGAAATGATTGCTCAACGTTATCAACCCGCAACACCTTCATTTTTGAATGCTGGTAGAAAACGTCGTGGTGAATACGTTTCTTGTTTCCTATTACAAGTAACTGACGACATGAACAGTATCGGTCGAACAATCAATAGTGCCTTGCAACTATCACGTATCGGTGGTGGTGTCGGAATTACTCTATCTAACTTACGTGAATCCGGTTCACCTATTAAAGGTGTTGAAAACTCATCATCTGGTGTTTTACCAGTTATGAAATTACTCGAAGATAGTTTCAGTTACAGTAATCAACTAGGCCAAAGACAAGGTGCCGGAGCCGTCTATTTGAACGTCTTCCACCCTGACATTATCGATTTCTTATCTGCTAAAAAAGAAAATGCCGATGAAAAAGTCCGTGTTAAAACTTTATCCCTCGGTGTGATCGTACCTGATAAGTATTATGAATTAGTCCGTAACAACGCTGACATGTATTTATTTAGCCCTTATTCAGTTGAAAAAGTCTACGGTGTACCTTTCTCATATGTTGACATCACCAAAGAATACGACAATTTGGTCAACGACGACCGTATCAAGAAGTACAAGATTCCTGCTCGTGAACTAGAGGATGAAATCAGTAAACTTCAACAAGAATCTGGTTATCCTTACGTCTTGAATATCGATACTGTCAACCGCGCCAACCCTATCGACGGTAAAGTTATCATGAGTAACCTTTGTACCGAAATTCAACAAGTTCAGGTACCTTCTGAATTAAATGATGCTCAAGAATATTTGAAATTGGGTACCGATGTCAGCTGTAACCTCGGTTCAACTAACATTTTAAATATGATGGAAAGTCCCGACTTTGGTAAGTCAATCCGTTCCATGACTCGAGCACTTACTTTTGTCAGTGACGCTTCAAATATCACTGCTGTACCTCCAGTTGAAAATGGAAATAAACTCAGTCACGCTATCGGTTTAGGTGCCATGGGCTTGCATACTTTCTTAGCTTGCCATCACCTCGAATACGGTTCTCCAGAAGCAATTGAATTCATCAATGTCTATTTCATGTTGCTCAATTACTGGACTTTAGTCGAAAGTAACAACATTGCTAAAGAACGTCACGAAACCTTTGCTAACTTTGAAAAATCTAAATACGCTGATGGTTCATATTTCGACAAGTATTTAGCTAACAGTTATGCTCCAAAATTAGATACAGTTAAGGATCTCTTCAAAAATATCTTTATTCCATCAACAGCCGATTGGGCTGCTTTGAAGGACAAAGTTGCTAAAGATGGTCTTTACAACGCTTATCGTATGGCCGTTGCCCCAACTGGTTCTATTTCTTACATCAACAATACTAGTGCCAGTTTGCAACCAGTAACTCGTTTAGTCGAAGAACGCCAAGAAAAGAAAAATGGTAAGTTATACTTCCCTGCTCCTTTCTTGAGTAACGACACGATCAAGTATTACAAGTCAGCTTACGATACTGATATGCGTGAAGTTATCGATACTTACGCTTCAGCTCAAGAACACATTGATCAAGGAATGAGTTTGACTTTATTCATGCGTTCAGAAATTCCTGCTGGCCTATATGACTGGAAAGGTGCCACGGAAACTAAGCAAACAACTCGTGATCTAAGTATTTTGCGTAACTATGCTTATTACAAGGGCATCAAATCACTTTATTATGTCAGAACTTTCACTGAAAACAATGACGAAATCGGCAGTAACGAATGCGAAAGCTGCTCAATTTAGGAGGAAATTTTTAATGGTTGATACATATTACAAGTCAATGAACTGGAATAAGCTTGAAGACCAAATCGACAAGGAAACTTGGGAAAAGTTAACTTCACAATTTTGGCTCGATACGAGAATTCCTCTTTCCAATGATTTAGACGACTGGCGCACTTTAAGTCCTGCGGAACAAACAGTTGTCGGTCACGTCTTTGGTGGTTTGACTTTACTAGATACTTTACAATCTCAAGACGGTATTCAAGCCATGTTAAAAGATGTTAGAACTCAAGCGGAAACGGCTGTCTTCAACAACATCGAATTCATGGAATCCGTTCATGCTAAGAGTTATTCTTCTATCTTCAGTACTTTGAACAGCGCCGAAGAAATTGAGGAAATCTTCGATTGGACCGACCATAATGAATATTTGCAAAAGAAAGCTAAGTTCATCAATGACATCTATCAAAATGGTGATCCACTTCAAAAGAAAGTTGCTAGTGTTTTCCTAGAAAGTTTCCTATTCTACTCAGGTTTCTACACGCCTTTGTACTACCTTGGGAACAACAAGCTGGCCAACGTTGCTGAAATCATCAAGTTGATCATTCGTGATGAATCAGTCCACGGAACCTACATCGGTTATAAATTCCAACTTGGTTTCAATGAATTGAGCGACGATAAAAAAGCCGAAATGAAAGACTGGATGTACGATTTGCTTTATACGCTTTACGATAATGAAGAAAAATATACTCGTGATCTCTATAAAGAAGTTGGCTGGGTCGATGAAGTAATGGTTTTCTTGCGTTATAACGCCAATAAAGCTCTAATGAACCTTGGTCAAGAACCTCTCTTTCCTGATGGAAACGCTGAAGACGTCAATCCTATCGTTATGAACGGTATCTCAACTGGAACTAGTAACCACGACTTCTTCTCACAAGTTGGTAATGGCTACTTAATGGGTAAAGTTGAAGCTATGAAAGATTCCGATTACGATATTGGAAGAACTGGCGATAATAAAACACCTAATGGCAGTTCTCTTTTTGACAAAGTTAAAAAATTGAAATAAAAAATAACGTCACTCCTGCAATCACAGGAATGACGTTATTTTTTTACTTGGTAATATTCTTAAACATTTTTTTGGATAGAGTTTCTAAAGTATTCCACTCTTCATCAGTGAAACCACTCTTCTCTATCATAATCTTAGGAAGATCATTAACAGATTCACGTTTTTGAACTCCAGCATCTGTCAAATGAACATTAACTACTCGTTCATCAGATTTACTACGTTCACGAATTACTAAGTCTTCTTTTTCCAAACGTTTCAAAAGTGGCGTTAAAGTCCCTGAATCCAAAGACAATAATGCCCCTAATTTCTTAACTGTTAGTTCTTTATATTCATACAGAGCCACTAAGACTAAATACTGCGGATAAGTTAGTCCATTTTCACTCAACCCATCATGATACAATTTCTGAATTGCACGTGATGTTGCATATAAAGAGAAACACAAGTGATCATTCAGAGGGATTGGCCGACTTAAATTTATATCAGGCATAACCACGCCTCCTTGTCATTAATTTATAGTCCATATTTTATTCCTTTATAAAGAAATTGTAAATAATTTGATTTGGTACAATTAAATTGCTCTCCAAAAAGTCATTTTATCAAAATATTAGTAAATAATTATTTTATTTCACAATATAATTGATATATTTTTATGCTCTTATTTAATATATTTTATATCATAATATAATGGTTATTTTATGCTAAAACAGCAACTATCATTCACAAACCTGTTACAATTTTTATGAATAATGACGAAATGTCTTTGATGTGAGGATTTTATTATGAATAAGCATAAAATTAAATCAAATCCACTATACATTTTTTTATTTATTATTTTTGAGGGATTATTTATGATTTCTACTCTGAATCAAGTTGTTTTTGCGGCTACCGACGTTAATCCTACCAATAGTGTCATCGATGCTGGTAACGAGCAAAATTACAAGGATGCTTTAGCAAAGACCCCCAAAGGTTTGCATTGGAGCGATAAAGACTTCATTAAAGCAAACTTTGAGGATAATTCGGCCGAAATCGTCAATTCGACTAATCCTGCTACTTTAAACACTAGCGTTATTAAAATGACTAATACTAATTATCAAGTTGGAGGTATTTGGAGTAATTTATCCGAAGACAACTTCTTCAATATTAACGAAAATCAAACTGCTTCTATGTGGCTTTATTTTGGTTCGTACAAAAATTCCAACTATCCTGACAGTCTCTTCCCTGGTGACGGAATGGCTTTCGTCATGCACAATGATCCACGAGGAACAAATGCTCATTCAATCGGAAAAGATAAAGATGGTACAATCGAGCCCGGTAATGGTGAAACTTTAGGAGTTTGGGGAACAGATTGGGACTGGAATGAAACTAATCCTGCTAATATTGCTAAAAATGCTGTTCAAAACAGTTTAGCGATTGAATTTGATACCTTCGTCAACAAATTAACAACTTATAAAGATGTTTCTGGCGAGGGTGTTTCCTTTGATGCCCAAGGAATTAATGGCCAACACATTGCTATCGGTTATCCTGGGAATCCATCTGATGGAACTTTCCCAATAAATACCTACTTCCACAATTCCATAAAAAAGCCTGCTGGCGATACTAGTGGTGGACCCGCAACTAAAAATTATTTTACTATGTTACATTTGGCTGCGACTGATGGTCTAAATTTGGTCGATAACAACTGGCATCATTTAACGATTCAATGGACTAAACCCGCCGCCAACAGTAATCTTGGAACTATTACTTACAAATACGATGACAAAAATACCGATGGAACACCAACCAACTCAGCTAAAATTGCTTCGACTGTTATCGATACTAACCAATTCAAAAGCACTGATGGCAAGCTATATTGGGGCTTTACAGGATCAACGGGTAAATATACTGAGAACAACTTACTAGTCTTCGAATCTTTGCCATCTTTCGTTGACGCTCAAGCTACCGCCGATATTCACAATGATACTGAGAACACTGAAGTAAAAGACGGTGGCCATGTTAATGCTAATGATGACATTACTTACAACTACAATTTGAAATATATTGGTTGGACAAGAGAATGGACCAATATTAAAACTAGAATGCAAATCCCTGAAAATATGACCTTTACTAGTGGTGAAATCACCTACGCTAATGGTGAAAAAGAAACCATCCCTAGCAGTGTATTCTCTGATACTACCGACCCTAATCACTTAAATTATCAATTACTCCAAACTTTAAATAAGGATAATCGTACTGCAACAGTTTCTCTTCACGGCAAAGCTGCCAAAACTACAACCAACACTTTGACTGTGCCATCTGCCCACGCCCATTTCGATGGAGATAATTTAATCACTGATACTGATGCTCCTTCATTTGTTATCGATCCTAAATCAATTACGCTTGAAAGTTCTACTCCATACATTATCAGAATCAAAAAAGGTGAGGATGCTCAAATCAAAGCCCACGTTAATTACTTAGGAACTAATGCTACTCCTGATTTAACTAAGTTAACCGTTTATCAAAAAATTGGTGATCAAGATTACACCGCTCAAAAAGGTATTGTCGACTCAGCTGGAGATTTCACTTTAAACATTCCTAATTCGCAATTAAATGACTCCTCTACGCCAGTTTCATTTTATGTCAAAGATGATTCTGGGAATCTTGGTCAAACCAACACTTTGGAACGGACAATTCAATTCGGTGGGACAGTTTACTTTGGAGAAGTTTCTAGTAATGTCAAATTTAAAAACATCAACTTTGGTAACAAAAATAAATTGGTACCAAGAATTGATGATTGGAATGTTCATGTAATCGATAGTCGTGAAAAAGGCGCCAGTTGGACTGTTCAAGCTAAAGCTTCACAACTAACCAATCTAACTACTGACAAACCTTTTGACGGCAGCCTAGTTTTCAGACCAACTCCCGATAGTCAGCCACAAACTTTAAGCAATGCAACAAACATCGCTCAATATACTAAACCGGATGATCAAATAGAAACCAACAATATAACGCTATCTTGGACTGATCAAAGTGGTATTCTTCTAGCTTTAAATAATAATGCTAGTCCTGCTGGACAGTATAACGGCGTTATATATTGGACTTTGCTAGATTCTCTCGCCAATAAATAAAAATAAGTTATGTGATTTTTATAGTTCTTTCTTAAATTAAGTTACTGTTAAATGTCATCGTTCGTTCTGCTTTTCAGTTCAAAAAAAATAAACCTCAGAGATTTTTCTCCAAGGTTTATTTTTTTAACTCCGATATCCCAAAAACATAGCGAACATCAGAATAACTAAAACGATTGTTGTAATAATAACGTATAAATTGTCATGTTCTTTATAAAAGGCATAAATTGAAACGACGACCCGCAAAACTGGTGTCAAAATCAATAGGAAAACACCCAACATAATAACAGCATATGATTTACCTGCCATGATACCGGCAAAAATATCTGAAAATCTTCTTGGGAAATCAACCATGGCTTTACCATTTTGCATAACAGTCGGATAACCGGAACCATTCATAAAGTATAAGCCCATGCCAATCAAAATAACGATGGCCGAAGCAATAACACCGATTCGCAAAATTTTACCAATAACTACTTCAACTTTTCGAGTCTCTTCATGTGTATCCATTAGATGTTCACCCCGAATCCTTTAAGAGCCATTTGCACTCCCATATAGAGAATAATTGGAATAAAGATCATTCTGATTACTCTTGGTTTCAAAACTTGCATCAATCTAGCACCAATAGTAGCACCAACTAAAACACCAATTGCTAAAGGTGCAGCAATATCTGGGCGAATCGAACCATTAAAGAAGTACACTGTAGCACTGGCGGCAGCAGTTACACCCATCATCAAATTACTAGTGGCACTTGATGGTTTCAAAGGCATCTTCATAATTGTATCCATGGCAATAACTTTAAAAGCACCACTACCAATACCTAATAATCCACTAGCTAAACCGGCAGCCCACATCATGATGAAACCACCGGGAACATTTTTCATTGAATAGTCGACTTGTTTTTGCTCTGACTTATCATAATAAGTACTTGCTAACTTAAATTTATCGACGATTGGATCATGACCAGTGAAAACTTGTTCACCTTTCTTATCGAACAATTTTCGAATCATATTGTAAGTTGAATACAATAAGAAAAATCCAAATAAAACATACAAGAAATTACTTGAAAATACTCCTACCAACAGAGCACCCATAATCGCCCCGACGGTAGTAGCAATTTCCAAAAACATCGCAACACGCAAATTAAGCATGTCATCTTTCAAATAAGCAATAGTCGAGCCAGAACTTGTCGCAATAACTGAAATGATACTAGCACCGATGGCATATTTGATATCCAGACCCATCATAATAGTCAAAACCGGCGTGATGATCATTCCACCACCAATACCCAAAATTGCACCAAGAACTCCAGCTCCCACTCCCATTACTAAGAGTAGCAACATTGAATTCATTATTTTTCCTCTTTTTCTTCTTCCTTGTTATTAAAATTCTCTACGGAAGTTTCATAGTTACCTTTCATTATATCCATTGCGTATTTAATTTCAGCATTTTCAGGCAAGTTTTCTGAAATTAAATCAATATGAAATTTTGAGGCATTTAAATAATCACAAGCAGTCGAAAGATAAATCTTAGTGTCAACTTCAGCATCATCATCGAAGAAATGAGTGACTTTCTTAGCATCATCGAATGGCAAATTGATAACGCCTGTTTCTAGATAAAAATTAATTTCAAATTCAGCATCAGCCACATGAATCAAAACTTGTGAAAGTTTATTATCCGCAGCATCTTTTTCCAATTGTTCTTTAGCTTTATTCAAAGACCAAAGATCTTCTTGTAATAAATCATCCTTACTAATTTCTAAACTAGTTTGGTTAAATTTTCCTTCTTGAACATTTTCGATAAAATCAGTAATTTTTATTTTCATTTTCTTCTCCTAAAGATACTTTTTGAAAAACTTATCCACAGCCTGTTGGTAGTTTTTTGAATCAACATAGTAGCTGCGAATGTGAACACCAAGGCTTCCATACGACATTTTCGGGAATTGTCCACATGTGGATAACTCATCTCTCATTTTGAAAGGAACAGTAAAATCATTTTCCCCATGCATGAACAATATCGGCAAATTGTTTTTTTCTAGTGCCTTACGACAATCTGTCTGTCGATACGAAAAACCAGCTCTTAAGCGTGACATCAATGAAATACCAGCAATCAATAATTTACCCTTGATATGGTATCGCTTTTGACAGTGATAACTCAAAATATCTGCTGCACTAGTATAGCCAGAATCCTCGATTATTAGTTTAACATTTTTTGGTAGGTCATTGTCTGTTGTCAACATAACCGTTGCAGCTCCCATTGAAGCTCCAAATAAAACGATTTTATCGTCCGGACGTCTACGCAAGACTTCTTGAATCCAATCTAATAAATCCTGACTCTCTATATAGCCGAAGCCAAGATACTTTCCTTCACTTTTACCGGCTGCTTGATCATCAATTTGCAAAACATTGCAACCGAGTTTATCAAATAATTGCGCGTGAACGTTCAATGAATTGTGATCAACACCAAAACCGTGTACTAAAATAACCGTCGTCTGCGCATCATTATCGGTGAACCATCCAAATAATTTACTCCTGTTGTAATGCGACTCTATTTGCCATTCATCTTTATTCTTTGCTAAAAATCTAGCCGTATTCTCTTCCAATCCTGCATCCATCTTAACTTTAGGTGCTTCTGATCCTAAAGCCTTGGAACCTCTTTGTTGAATATACAAAAAAAAGGCGTTCAGAATTAGAACGACTAGCAATAACAATATCAACAAAATAATTATCATGATATTACCTCACTTATCCTAATTCTTTCACACCTATCATCGCGATAGCAACAATTATCATCGAAATAGTGATACCAACGAACAAAGTTGAAAAAGACAATGCTGTGATAATCAAACTACCTGCATAAGGTCCAATTGCTCTTCCTAATGAACCAAAAATACTATAGAAACTTTGAAAAGTCCCACGATTTCGATTAGTTGACATCTTACTCAATAAAGCTGGAATAGTTGGGAAAACCATTGATTCACCAACAGTCAAAACTAACATACTAATAATGAAAGCTAAATAAGTTTTGGCTCCTGGAAGTAACAAGAATGACAATCCCATAATAATTGTTCCTAAGAAAATTTGATACTTTAATAATTTGAAAACTTTTGAAACTACACGATTCATTACTGGTTGAATAATCAATAATGAAGCAGCGTTTACTGTAAATACCAAACCATATTCACGAGTTGTATAACCTTGGTTTAGCATGTAGGCTGACAAGTTACTGTCCCATTGAGAATAACCTAGCCAAACGATAAAAATCGAAGCACAAATCACAAAGATATTTAATCTGAAGCGATTTACACCAATTTCAATTCTTGGATCTTTAACTTCACTACTCTCATAACGCTTAATATCTTCATCATCTTGTTCACGAACGTGATCTAAGACATTAGCTTTTAACATCAATATAACGGCACTAATTACAAATAATAACATTGGAATGAAGAAAGTGAGAAAGATACTCCACTTAAAGATAAATCCAACTGCTGTCGAACCGATAGCAATTCCGATATTAGCAGCTAAATACATATTATTAAAAATCACTCGACTATTACCGGTCATTTGTTCCGCGATAAAGGCGGTATAAGCGTTGACGGCCGTATAGACCAGTCCCATTCCAAATCCTAACGTGAACAACATAATCGCATATGTTGGCCACACATGATGTACTGACATACCTAACAACGATATAATTGATATTCCGTAACCAATGTATAACGTTCCACGCTTGGAGAAACGGTCAAACATAACTCCCCCCAAGGCATTTCCAATCATCATAAAAGCTGAATATACCATTAAAGCAAATCCCGCTGTTACTAATGATTCGTGTAGATTCTTGTGAATAAATATTGTATTCACTGGCAAAATAAACCCCATTACTAAATTGAATGTGATATTTAAAATTAATAGCCACAATCTTTGAGCGCGCATCCTTTTCACCTCTTCTATTTAATTTTTTCAATAAAAAAACCATGGCCAAAAAGATCAACCATGGTTTTAGTTGGTAGTACTCAGATGAGTAAATAGTTTGCTGTTCACATCAGCGCTCTATAGATATCCCTCACAATCCGGTGAGTAGTGCTTGATACCCTACCATCATAAGTGCCGTCCAAATTCGACGGCTCTCGACTCATCGCACAACCTGTATCATAATATATTCTGAAAATAGTTGCAACACTTTTCACTTAAAGATTTGGATTTTCAGTAACCTTCTCTTCAGTCCAAATCTTATAAATCAAGTTCAACAAGCCACCCATTTGACCATCAACGCCATTATACATCCAACGATAGATGCAGGCATCTTTTTTCATTTCATCAGCTGGTGGGTTAGCACTGTTAGCTGTTACAACAATATCAGCTTCTTTAGGATCACTGACAATCTTAGCATATGGCAATGACTGTAAAGTAACTGCCAAATCTGAATATACTAAGAAGAATGATTCTAATTCTAAGTAAACTTTAACTTGTATGTTTTTGTTATAAAGTGAGAAGAAACGATAAGCAATTGCATAAATTGCTTCTGAAATTTGTTTAGCTTTGCCATTTAATGATTGATACTTATCACGCAACATCAAGTGTTGAACTGTTGAATAGATCTTACTTTCTAGACCCTCATCATTCAACTTGCTGATAGCATCTCCAAATCCTGAATATAAATTCAAAATTTCAATGTAATTGTGATCTAAAGCTAGAACACCAATAATACATGTCGTCAAATTGTACTTATATCTCAAGAATTCGCTATGTGACATAGCCATATCAGACACAGTTTGTTCCACATCAATTGGAATAAGTTCCAAGAAATCATCAATAAAGTTAGCAAATAGTGGATTATATCTAACCAATTGCTTAGAAACTGATTGTAAATAATCTTCTGAAACTTCAAAGGTTGCTGGTACGCACATTAATAGGATATAAAAATCAGCTGATTGGAACATTTGCTCTTCATAACTGACGTCTTCCTTAATAGCACGCTTCAATTCTCTAACTTTTTTACTGCCGGTATCCCCTTCAAGCATTGAACCAGCACTCTCAAAAATATTAGGGAAAGGATAATTGATGACATTCAAAGCATCCATATTTTGAACGTGATTGCCCTCAATAATTCGATATAAGTGCGCCATAACGACATAAGCATAAAACATCTTCGTAATATGGTTAGTTGGCTTGAGACGATATTTATCCAAAGCGATATCAACAACCTTGAAAGCTGTCTTTTGTGTAAAATCTTCAAATGGCCATACGTATCCCCTAGTAGCATTCCAATACAATGCTGCGATGGCCAAACGAATTGATTCTTCATCACCTACAAAACGCATTGGTTCATAAGCAATTCTGACACCAAAGCGTTTCAAATAGCCTCTCATGGGCTTTAAATGACGTAAAACAGTGGCCTTACTACTTTCTAAGGTTTCATAGAAATGTTTAAAAGAAGTTTCCTTATCCTTAACAATAGCGTCCAAGAACAAGTAACCATCAGAGTTAGTTGTCAAAAATGCATGGTAAGCATCCCTAGTAACATTAAACATCTCTTCTGTACTGTATTCGTCCTTATCTAGGATTCTCTTAAAGTCTTCTTGAATTCCTAGGAAAGTATTGTAAACACTGCCGTAACTCTTATTCATTTGATAAGCAGCCTTACGTAAATTGATATCCTTAACTTGAATATCACGATTCCGATAAGTTCCAATCAAGTCAGCACTAGCTAATTGATTAGTTCTGATCAATTTAATCTTGTTAAATAGTTGTATCTTTTCTATTTCCGATTTTGAAAGAAATAAGTCAGTAAAGCTATCCAAGAACTCCACCCCCGTAGATGCGATTAATTCTATTATAATAAAATACGCTCAAACATATTTTTCAATAATTATATTATAATAAATTATTTTCTATATAAGTAACCTACCACACTTTATTACTTAAATAAATAGACAAGATATTTAGTAAAATATGAACATAATTTATTATCTATACCAATATGTTATTTTACGCTTTATTTATAATAAGTATAGTCTTTTGATGTTCCTTAATTCGAAAAAAAACATATTTCATAAAAAAGAAAAAAATAAACTGATTTTTTTAAGTTTATTTTCGATTTTATATAAAAAATTATATACAATTTTCCTTCATTATAATACTAAATCAATCTGGGCAAATTTCATTTAGGATTGAATCAAAGGTATGAAAGTTCATCTTGAATTTTCACTTTTTTTTGGTGATCTCGTAGAGATCACCCTTCTTAATGTCCCTTTTTTATTACCGATATTTTATTCAAATTTATTTTATTTTCATAAAATATACTGATTTTTAGATACTTTATTTACATAAAATATGAAGACACAAAAAAAAGGAATCAACTAATGTTGATTCCTTACATTGCGTGGCAGCTCCCTATCCTCGCGGGTAGTTTCCCACCAACTACTTTCGGCGCGGAG
>ERZ833963.879-NODE-879-length-41304-cov-6.053601_pt1 | contig 41304 bp, 50 predicted proteins | sample MGYA00519693_ERZ833963 | MGnify/ENA primary metagenome ERZ833963 (study PRJEB31850, sample SAMEA3708748) | human gut metagenome | biome: human gut; feature: human-associated habitat; material: faeces | place: China | collected 2014 ...
ATATAGAAAAAAGTGGGAATTAGCAACAACTTAAGTGCACAATTTTTTTAAATTGTGTATATTAAATATATGCAGTGTTTAATGTGGTAGTAAATGATACATTTAAACTTTCTACTACATTATTTCTAAGATAAATCAATAACTCTATCTTCTCCTGCTCCAAAGCGTGTTAAATATATTTTATTATCTGTTTTACTATATACCACACCATCCCAAGCATTTTGTGTTACCTTTCCGTACTCTCTAGCTGGTGCATCCGCCTCATTAGAAAAATCCCCAGTTGTTATTACTTTATTAGTTAAATAACCACCAGAAGTAATTGTAATTTCAGGGAAAGTAAATTTAGCTTTTTCATCACTTGGTAAAATAATACTATCCCCATGATAATGCCCCGAGAAACAAGCTAATATTTTACCGGTTTTATTTGAAAAGTCTGCATTTAAACTACTACCTTGGTTGTCAACTGTACTATGATTATTAAAACCGTTAAGTAGATTTACTATTGATGTTGTAGAACCACCCTTAGACATAACAGTATAGAATCTAGTTATAGGTATGTGTGTAAAGAGTATTACATTATAATCTGTTTGTATATTTTCTAGAGTGTTTTTTATCCACTCTGCTTGTTCATAATCCATACCCTTCCAATCAGTTTTTAAACTGTCCATATCTGTTGCTAAGAACATACATCTTAATTTTAAATTATCAAAATCAACATAATAATAAGGTTTAGTCCCCTCTCTTACTATTTTACCTTTATTATCACTTACCCTCTGTCTACTATTTTTATAAAAACACTTGTAATTTGAATATTCAGTTCCTACGCCTGAACCTGTATTATTAGGTATAAATCCACCATCATGATTACCCATACATATATAAATATTATCAATTTCAGTTTTTCTTAATTCATTAACATAATCATGTATTACTTTTCCATAAACTTCATTGGTAGTAGTTGGATTTCTCCATAACCATTGTGTATTAACCATATCTCCACCATGCACTAACATATCAAATCCTACTTGCTTATTTACAAATTTAATAGTATTAATTTCATTTAAATATTGTACTGCAGAACTATCACTACTATCATAATTTGGATACGTATGTGTATCAGAAATCCATGCAAAGCATAAACATTGCCCATTCATATTATTATATATCTTATTAGCGGTATCATTAATTTCATCAACAAAGATTGTAGAGCTAACTGTAAGTTCAGATATTGCTTGTTTTTCTTCTGCCGTAGTATGTATGCTAACATTCTCAATATGGTCATTTAAATTATCAAAATCTTTTTTATGTTTTTCAATTTTTACAGACCCGTGTCCGTATTCTTTATAATCCCCGCAACTACTACCTTTTTCGCCCCAAAAGTGGAACTTATAATTATTGTATTGAACTCCTGCAATAATACGGAATTTTAATCTATTTTGCACTTCACTAAATGTGACAGTTGCACTTTCAGTTTCTGTAACATCAAACATTTTATTACTAGTGTAATATACTTTCAATGATTGATTATCAGGAATTGTATTCCCTGATATCTTTTCTACCTTAAATGTATACTGGGCAGCTTCGAGCATAGGTGATTTTTGAAGGGAAAGAATATTTAATTCTGTATTAGCCGTAGCGGTACCATTTAATTCAAATGCCCCATTTCTTACGGTTAGTGTAACGCCGTTTGCAGTTATGGGTTGTGTACTATCATTAAAACCTATACAGTTATTACTATTCAATGTTTCAGTAAGATATAAGTCCTTCTCAATACTATCAAATCTATCATTTAGTACTGTATAATTACCTCTTGCTTGAACAACTTCGGCGTTGTTCCCATCTCCTACTGCTCCAAGTACTAAATTATTTACTTGTTGTTGTACATTTTGTATATTAGTTTTAACAGTAGTGTCATCATAATTATTTAAACTATTTAATTTTGTTCTTTCTTCAGTTGTAATAGTTTGTTTCACAATATCTTTACATTGCGAACTTACCTCATTAATAGCTCCAACAATCTCCTTATTCTCCGTATCCAAACTCTCATCAGTTTTCTTCTGAAAATCCCTCAAATCCTGTATATTGTTATTTTCAATTGTATCTTTTACTTCTTCAAAAGCTTCTATTATTGACTTTCGTATTTTACTACAGAATGCATCTTTTTTTATTTTTTCTAAAAATGGATTTAGATCTAAGCTCATATTATCCCCCCTTAATATCCTATAGCAGTCATATAAAAAGTCACATCACCTATTATATTCTGTTTTTCAATTTGAGTTGCTGTAAGCAAGCAAGAACTTTTGCTCTTAGGAATAGCATTTACAGCCAATAAATTACTTCCATTTGAAATTGCGCCTCCAGTTACACAAACGCATGCATTTTGGAATGCTTTTTTAAATGTAAACTCTTTTTCCATATGATAACTGTCTTTATCAGGAGAATAAGTCACTTGAAATGTTTTTATGATCATTCCCCCTGGTAGTTTAACGCTGCAGTTATCTTGATTTTTTATATTATCACTATCATCTACTTCTATTGAATTTAAATTAATAATTCCAGCTAATTGCACACCTAATGGTATAAATTTGCCATTTACTTTTATGTATATCGTATCGCTCATTTTTATCCCCCTTTATTAAAAACCATTTTTATGTAGTGCTTTTATTAATACTGGATAATTTATATATCCTCTATTTACATCTACTGCTGTCGATATTCCATTAACAGTTCCTGTTCCATATTGCCATAAACCAAATTCAGATTTAGACCATGTAGCTTTAGAACTCCATTGTGCAAGCCATATAGGGTAATCTTTTATACTGTCAAAATTTATTTTATTTAAGAACCAGTCTGGATTTCCATAAATACCACAATAATAACCTGCATCGGTTAACATCTTATAAAATGTTGTCATATAACTTGTTAATACTGTTTTACCCGGGTTATATGTTGTATATTTTCCAGTGCTAGAATTATATACTGTGTTAAGACTGTCATATTCTTGGTCAAAGAAAATTGGATAGGCGAAGGTTCCTCCAGGATATTTATTTAATTCACTTATTACAAAATTAGCTTCTGCTTTTAATCCGTCTAAAGTACTTGCGTATGAGAAGAAATATACTCCAATTGGAATTCCTGCAGCAGTAGCACCTGCTACATTGTTTGCAAATTGACTATCTAAAACTCCACCTTTGCTTGCACGCAGTCCATAACCCATACGTATTATTGCAAACTGTACTCCAGCTGCTTTTGCCTTTGTCCAATTTATAATTCCATTATGTTTACTAACATCAACTCCAAAACTTGGATTATTTTTATCAATAGTTATATCTCCTATATCTGGCTGTTCTGGTATATCATCCTTGCTTTCTATTGTCGTTATATTACAATATGCACCAGATACAAAGGCCTCTTTCCCGTTAAAATCAACCTTTATCCATCTACTATTTTCATATGTTTCTAATATCATAAATACATAACCCTTTTGAACATATGCTATAGCTGTGTATTCCACTCCTGGACCACTTCTTACTGTTAAAGCATTAGCAGTTACTGTTGCTATTTTTGAAGTAGAAGTTACCAACGTACCTACTGTTGCCTTTCCAAAAGTAGTACCTAGTTTATTTGCCGTTTCTTCATCTTTCATACAAAGTGCAAATACATACGAACCATCGTCTTTTACTTTTACACTTTCTGCACGATCTGTTACGGTAAATATCTTTCCATCAAGTTCAGTTCCTGTATTTTTTACAAGAACTTTTGTACCAAACCCTACATTAGAAGGTGCTGCACAAGTAAGTTCATCTGGATAACCTACTAATGTATTTCCAAGTGAATCACGACCTACTGCAACATATGTATTAAATATAGCATTAAATGTATCTCCTTTTACTGCTATTGTATCTCCCTCTTCTGGAGGTGTTGGGTCCAAATCTCCTGAATTATCTCCACCTCCAGTATCTGGTGGCTCTCCTTCGTCTGTATTTTTCTTAACTGGAATCCATAATGTGGCCTTTCCTTCTGGTGAAGGCATATCTTCATCAAATGAAATTTCACTATAAACACCATTTTCTAAATCATTTTTAATTCCTTTTAACATAATCTCTATTGCATCTAATCTTTTAGGTACTGATTCATATTTTGTTCCATCACTGCATGTTCTAGAGAGTATTACTTCCGCATCAGTATTTCCTCCATCTAGAATTAATTGTTCAAAGGTATCTCCTAAACAATCTTGTCGCGTTGATAAATCTTCTGTTTTTTCATTTATTGCCTCAACAGCGTTTGCAATACTACTTCTCACCTCTAATCCATATACTGCATTTCTTATTGTTTCTACTGCAGTTTTTATTTTATTATACATACTATTCAATCTCTCCACCTCCTTGTTGTAAAGAGTCTAATTTTTTATTTATTTCTGTTATTTGCTTAGTTATCTCAGATATTTGTCCAGTTACAGTATTAAAATTTTGATTAAACTCCTGTATCTTTTGATTAAAAACCTCAACACTTACAGAGTCGCCTTCTATTTCTTCAATCTTTTTTAAAATATTTTTATTTGTTATCCCTAAACTGGCAACAATAGCTTTTACTTCTGCAACATTTTGATTATTATTTTTACTTACACTTTGAATTATCTTAGCATTATTTACATAATAATCTTTCGCACTTATTTTCTTTTCGCCTAACGTGATTGTATTTGAAGAAGGTTGCCTTATTTCTATACTCTTTTCAATAACCCTCTGAAAATAATTTATATTCAAAGGCTCTACTATAACAGGATAGTAATTTCCAACTTCAAAACTATCAAAATCAAGTCCTAGAAGAGATAAATCTAGAGCTTTTACAGTGTTACTCATTCCTAGCTGTATAGAACTTATATATTGTTTACCTCTAGTTAATAAATTAGAGGCTTCTGTAATATCATCGTAAGTAATTACACCTTCGATAATTCCAAAAGCCTCTATTCCTTCTTCATAATCCAAATAATCTTTTCCATTATTCACTTCTTTTATTGTAAGCCTTTCATCAGATTGTACTTCGTTACCTTCTGCATCTGTCGTTTTTAATTTTGCACCAAGAAATTTATATCTTGTATAAAAATCATCAAATTTAGGTTGATTTGAAATTGATTGTAAGTTATGTTTAAACCTTATAGCAGTATCTGCACATGTCTTACCTATTTCGGTTAAATAATCAATATATATTTTATCATCTGTATATTCAATTTGAATTTCTCCACCTAAAGATTTTATAAGATCCTCATTTATATTATCCCATGTTGAAGTATAATCTGAATATCTATAAAGTGAGTCATTTGAATCTTTAACAGTAACATTTCTTACTTCAAATCTTTTGTAATTTTCTACACGTGAATTATGTACCTCTATTAACTTTTTAAGATAATCTTTAGGTGATATATTTTGATATTCCTCATAATCCTGCTTAGAATCTATAAGATATCCTAAAATACTTTCACATGTTATCTTTTTTATAAATGCTCCAGAATCTTGCATATCACTAACAGATGGTAAAACACGACCTATAAATTCATACTTTTTACTTTTAGTATTGAAAACTTTCACGTGTGTCTTATATGCTTTTAAAATATTAAAACCTGGATTTTTAGGCAAAATATTAAAAGTAAAACTATCAATAACATTGATTCCTTTTTTTATAGTACCTGTTATTTTTGGTGCATCTTTATCTGTACTTACAGCATTTATAACCGTCTCTTTATTATCATTTATAATAACTACTTCATACATTACAGCACCTCAATCCTAAATAAAAATTCTATACTTCCTGAACCAAATATAGTTATTTTATTCTCACCTTTTTTCAAAATAAATCTATAATCTTTTGTTTCTCCAGATTTAATCTTGTACTCTACATCATCCTTTTTTAGAGTAAAATCTGAATTACAAATAATTCTCGGAGTTAAAGATCTTATTCCATTATTATATAAAATAATATCTTTTGATTTATTTACTTCGCATTTTGTTGTTTGCAATATATCACTTAAAAAACAAAAGTCATCCCACTTTGTCTGGCCCTCATAATCTTGTTTTATCATTAAAGCATATGTAGTCAATTTCACAGTTACAGTAAAAACATATATCTCATCATCATTTACACTTATATCCTTTACTGCTTCTGCTAAAAAATAATATCCTGGATAATCATCATCAATCATTTTTGATTTTATACTGCTTTTTAACCAGTTTACAAAAATAGTCGTTCTTGCACGCAATTCCTTCTTTGGGTTATTTGTTCTTGCATGTAAATCAAATACATACTCTAATTCTCTTTCAGCATATGTCTGTTCTCCATCATATATCGTTGAAAAATCATATACTCCTTGCATATAAGGAACTTCTTCTTCTATTTTTATAGTCTCAGGAATAGGAATATTTTTGCTTCTTAACCAAGCTCCAAAATCTCTATAACTATGTTTTTCATGTAAAGTTATTCCATCATCAAACATTAAGCAAGTCCCCTTTCTGCAAGAATGATATTATTCCCTTGAATTATATCTAAAAATGGTGCAACAACTGAAGCCAGTATTTCCCCAGATGTTAATACAAGGTTAATTTTTATAGTGTCAGGTAAATTCGTCTGTAATCCCGATAAACTTTCTTTTATTTCTGAAATAAATCCTGTAGATAGTGTTGGAATATTCAATGATGAATCTAATGGAGATATATTTGTAGAAACTCCACTTAAATTACTAGCTATAGCATTTTTTACTTTTGAACCAAATTGGTTAGCTTGTTTTACTACATTCTTAGTTTCTGCTATTATTCCAACTCCGACACCTTTTGCAATAAATCTTCCTACAAGATCTCTCATAACTCTTGAAGGAGATTTAATCTTAAATGCACTTTGAAATCCCTTTACAATTCCACTTGCAAAACTAGAAATTTGATTTCTTAACCATCCTCCAGCTCCGCTAATTCCACGCCATATACCTTGCACTATTTGTTTTCCTATATTAACCATTTTACTAGGTATGCTTTTAACTCCATTTACTATATTAGTAGTAAAATTTTTAGCTGCTTGAGTGGCTTTTTGTCCGAACTGACTTACAAAACTTGATGCTTTACTTATTGTTTGACTCAAGAACGACCAAACCTTACCTGGTAAGCTTCTAATATTATTTATTATATTTGTTAAAAATGTTCTACCTGTTTGGGTTGCTTTTGAGCCCATTTGTGAACCCCAATTAACTACTTTGTTATAAGCCTGTGTCAACCAACTAGCTACACTTCCCGGCAAATTTTTTATAAAATTAACTACACTATTAACAAACTGTGTCCCTGTTTGTATAGCACTGTTATACATATTAGTCCCCCAAGTTACTATATTATTATAGGTATTTGTTAACCATTGTCCTATTCTTGACGGCAATTGACTAAACCAATTTACAATTGAATTTATCCATAAAGGAATATTTGTAGTAAAATAATTCCATGTATTAACACACCAACTCGCTATTGTTCCTAATGTAAATCCCAAAGCATATCCAATTCTTTCTGGTAATTGCATAAAGAATTGCTCTATACTTTGAATAAAATTAGGTATAGTAGATGTAGCAAAATTAATTAAAGATGTTCCCCATTCTTGAAATTTTTGTTTAACTGTATCAATAGCATTGTTAAAACCATTTTTTATATTATCTCCCAGCTGTAAAATGCTATTTTTTATATTATTTGCCCACTCTGAGAATTTTGACTTAATATTATTTATAAAGTCACCCACGGCAGATTTTATATTTTCAAAGGATTCTCCCCACTCTGCAAATTTATTCTTTACACCATCAATAGCATTTCCAAAGAATTCTTTTATATTTTCCCATGCATTAATAAAGAAATTTCTGAAATTCTCATTTTTATTCCAGAGTATAACAATTGCTGCAACTAATCCGACTATGAGTGCAATTATAATTCCAATTGGATTTGCCATCATTGCTGCATTCAATGCCCATTGAGCTATGGTTGCGCCTTCTGTAACCGCTTTATAAGCTTGAAATGCCTGTACTAAACCCATAATAACATTGGCTACTGCCATGGTCGCAAGTGCAGCTCCTATTCCTCCAATTGCAGCACATACTGTTGATGAGTTAGAAATCAACCATCCAACAAATTCTTTTACTGGTGGAATAATTTCAGATACAAGTGGCTGTAATAATTCAATCTGAACTGTTCTACCAAGTTCAGATAATTGTGACCCTACATCATTGTATTTAATTTCATTAATCTCTCCCATGGTATCTGCTGTAGCATCAAATTCTCCATTAATATTCATTAAAGCTTTTACTCCATCAGCTCCAAGGTCTTCCCACATTGTTCCGAAAAGTTCTGTCCCTAGTGTATTTTGTTTAAGAGGATCTTGCAATTCAAATAATTTTTTTATAACTTCACTTGTAGCTTGTTTTGCACTATCTCCACCTTTTGCAAATTTTGCTGTTGTATCATCAACGCTAAGACCTAATTTTTTTATTGCATCGTCTGCGGTACCGTCTTTCATTCTTATTCCAAACTCTTTAAAAGCATCTCCCAACTTATCTACGCTAAATGTCCCTGCTTCAGTTCCATTTTTCAACATAGCAAACATCTCTTCTGCACTATATCCTGCTTGCTCAAAATGCACTGAATACTCATTTATTGTATCTAACAAATCATCATTTTTATCCAGTCCGTTCTGAGCCCCTTGTGCAATTAAATTAAATGCTTCTTCTCCACTTAATCCAAATTGGTCTACAAGCATATTTGCTGCTCTCATGGATTCTGAAACATCATATCCAAATGTATCTCTAAGAGTTAAAGCTTCTTGAGTCAATTGTTTAATTTTACTTGGGTCAGTTTCCTTGGTATTTTGAGCTACCTTTGCCATTGCATCAGCTACATCTTCAAGACTTTCTCCATAATTATTTTTATATAATTCTTGGATTTGCTCGTTAAAAGCCTTCATTTCTGTAGTTCCTTTGCCAGTTTGTGCTTGGAATGAATTCATGGCCTGGTCTCCAGAAGTCATAAGCTCTTTAAATCCATCAATAGCGGCACTTATACCTTGCGATACTAAATCAGCTAAAGCACCTTTTAATACAGTAAATCCACTTTCTGCTTGTTCTGCACTATCTCCTGCATCTTGGGCTGCATCAGCTAAATCTTCAACATCTGCCTCTGCTTGGGAAGAAGCATTTTCTAATTCAGAAAGTGAAGAATTATAATTTCTAATTTCCCTTTCTGTATTTCCAACAGCAGCTTCTTGATTTAAAATTTGTATTCTCATATTATTAGCCGCAGTTTCATTTCTAGCTTGTTCTTGCTCAACTTGATTTAATGCAGAGGCTAATTGTCTTGCTTCTGTTGAAGTTTCCCCAAAAACATTAACAGCCTCATTATATTGTTGCTTTAAAGTTTCTGCCCTTCGCCCATTTTCTTCTTGTGCATTTGTAAGGGCTTCATATTGTTGTTGATATGAACTTAACTTTTGTTTTTGTGCCTGTAGTACTGTATTTAACTGTTCTATCTTTGCCGTAATGCCATCCGTACTATTTTTCCAATCATCCATTCCTGATGTAGCAGCTTTAAACTGAGCATTTGCAAGTTTAATTGTATTATTAGCTTCTTTTATTCCAGATCTAAATTCCGATATATCTACCTTAAATTTGGTAGTTACCTCTTCATTATTTGCCATATTCTCACCCCTCTTTTTATAAAAAGCAAAGAAGACCTAGAACCAATTGTCTCCTGCAGGTCTTCTTATAATATTTTGTTTTTTATTTTTCTTTTTAGTTTCTCTTCTATTTTTTCTTCCCAATCTTTTTATAAGCAAGAAAATTTCACTTGCACGAGTTTTTCTGATTTCGATTGGATTAAGAGATGGAAATCGTTCTGAAATAGAAACTTCTATATCAAATATCATATCGTATATAGAAATAGTAGTTATTTGTGTTTGGTTTACTTTCCCTCATTAGTGCTCATTATTCCATTAACTGAAAACTTAAATATATTTATAAATAATGGGACTAATTCTCTTAATTTTGTTCTCTTAATTTCCTCTTCTGTTATACCAATAAATACATCTTTAAGCAAATCTTTCAGTTTCGGAATAGCCTTTACAACTATTTTTGCTATTTCTATCTCATTATCTTTTTTATCTAATTTGTCTATATCTATTAGCTCTAGTATATCATCAACTGTACCAAACAAAATATCACATGTATCAGTTTGATATGTTTTTTCCACTTCACCATGTTTATATACATTTAATTTTAATTCCATTTTTTATCCCCCTAAGATTTTGGTTGTAAGTTTTCTGGAGTCATTACTGCAGTAAAAAATCCTTCTAATTTAGCTTTCTCACATCTTTCATCTAAAACTATCGCTTTTATACCTGTCTTTTCATTATTAACATCAAATTTATGTGTTGTATAAATTCCTGTAAAAGGTATTTGCATATTATTACTTTCAGTTCCATCATCTTCTGTTGCAACTGTCTCTTCTGGAATACCGAACGTTCCTTTATGTCTCCAAACATATCTATACTTTCCATCAGTCCCTTTTGTTTTATATCCAATGGCAAAATACTTTACTTTTCTTGGTGTTTCTATCATTGCTCCTGTATTTGCATCAAATGTTTTTCCTATTATCTCAGCTTGCTTTTCAAGTGATAATACTGATGTAGTCAATGTAAAATCATCTGTTCCTTCTGAGTTTACAACTATCATAGCCATATTATCATAGTATTTTGCAGATGAATCTGTTGCTGTACTCTTTCCGATTTCAGCAACAGCAGCTAAACTTTTCACTTCTCCCGTAGTATAATTTTCTTCACTATCTTCTGTTACTTCTGCATAAACTAACCCTTCTACACCTCTAAACTCAAAAACTGTATCCATAGTTAAACCTCCTTATAAAAAATAGTCAACATTTTACCAGTATGACTTTTAATATCAGACCTTGCATCAATAGGTCCTTTAACTATAAAGCTATTTTTCTTTAACAGCTTTTTAACCTCACTTATTTTTTCTTCTATAAGTGCTGGATCATTAGAATAAAAATAAACCCAATACCCAAAATCAGATGCATAAGTTTCATTGTTATAAAATAAATCTCCATTATTTTGAAAATTCCAAAATGTAAAAAAACTATCTGGATAATCATCTATAGATAAAAGGCTACCCTGCAAATGAACAGGATATCCAAATGATTCTAAGAGACTAATTATTTTTTTTCTCATCCTCTTAATATTCCTTTTTCAAAAACTTCTTTTTGTTTTTTTCTAACTTTACTCTTAGTTGATGAACCATAAATACTATCATACAATGCCGTATCTGGAGCTATAGTTGGGGTTCCGTACATAAGGAAAATTGATGCCAATCCTCCATTACTAATCCTAAACCCTACTTTTATCTCTGCTGTCTCTCCAGTCCATTCAACTTTTTTATCATTCACTATAGAACCTTCTGTAGCACCAGTTAAATTATGTGGACTTATTCCCTTATGAATACCTGGCGTAATCTCAGCCGATGATGCCTTTAATGCATTTTCCGTAACTTTTTTTAAGTCTTTATCCATTTTTTCAAGTCTTTTTATATACTCATTCATACCAGTAAATTTAAGTTCCATCTTTGCACTCATCTAAACACCACCTTTCACCCTTTGGACCTTAAACTTTATAAATTGATTTCTCATATTTATATTTTCAGGTTCTCCAAGTATCTCATATTTTTTCTCATCCATAGTTTCAATAATACAATCAGATTTTATATCTGGTCTATACCATGTTTCTATTTGTGCTGTATCTATTATATTATAAGTGCCATTTTTCTCAGTTTCCGTACCCCCAAAAGTTTTAAAGCTAACATTTATTATAGCAATTTGTATATAGTCCTTTTTCAATACCCCGTTGATACTCTTTTTAGTTGGGCCTAACAGCCTAACTGGAAAAGTAAATGGTAATGATGGTCTATAAGTTTTCATCATATATCACCTACTTTGCTACAAACTTGGATAGCCCTTTGCATAAAATAAGGGCTAAGTGCAGCATCACCTGCTCCATAGCCCCATAAATCTGACACTCCCCTTGTTATAAGTCCAATACATTTTGGACTCATAACATATTCTTCATTAGCTCCAGCATCTATAAGAAAATATACAACTTCTTCAATATATCCTTTTATTGTATCATCTTGAAACTCTCCAGTTATACCTAAATTAGATTTTACTTTATTAAGTACATTATCTGGAATATTCATTTTTAACACATCCTAACTATTTTGAGTTTGTTGTTCAGTAGATTGAGCAGGTGCTGCACCTTTTTTAATTACTAATACTCCATTAGGATCTAATAATTTACCATCACAAATTAAGATACATTTATTTTTTATTTCATTCGTATCATGGTCTATCCACTTAACAGTTTGCATATCAAGATTACTATTTATTGCATAGTCAGATAAATTTACAAATACAGCTATTACATCACCAGTACCTGCATCGTCATAAGCTGCTATAATATCCTCTTCTACTGTTTCAACATTTTTTCCACCGAATCTGTATGTTTCTCCACCATCTATACCATAGTTAATTCTACCTATAGGTTGACCTTGTTTATCTACCATACCATCTATATATCCATCAAAAGTCCCTTGAGCCATAAAGAATTCACCATTTCTATAAGCCTTTTTCATTTTAGCAAATACTTTTTTCTTCCATGCACTCCAGCTTGCTATATCATCTGGTGTTAAAGTTATTACATTCTTACTTGGAACCCTAGAATCTTTTAATATACCAGTTGGTTGTCCTGAACCAGTTCCATTTATAACGGCTTTTTCTAAAGCTATTGTCATAGCTTCAACTGCTAATGGAACAAATAATTCTTGGAACATAGCAAGTGTTGTAACATTTACAAGTAATGTTTGTGCTATTTTACATTCAAGTCCGTAGTAATTAAATGATATTTTATCTTTTGCTTGTATTTTTTGGTCATCACTTGGAGATGTTTCTCCTATCCATGAAGCCGTAGGTTTTAAAGATAATATAGGTACTTGAACACCACCTTGTATATTTAATTTTCTTACTTTGTTATATATATTTCCATAAGATTTTAATTCTGTTATTATTTCATTTAATATACTTGTTGGTATAACTGCCCCAGCATCAGTAGTAGTTGTTACTGCTTTTAACCTAATTTCTGTTGGTATAACTTCTTTTGGTATAGGTGTATTTCTACAAACATAATTCATAAATGCAGTACGATATTCTACTGTATCATATGGATCTGTGTTTCTTTCTTCTTTTTTACCATTAGATTGTGAGTAACTTGCTAAAGGATTAAATTTTCCTCTAGTTTCTTTAGAAAAATCTTTACCTCTGTTTTCTCCTTCTGAAGGTTCACCTTCTTGCCCATCTTCACCTTCATCTTCTAATTCAGCTAATTTTTCTTTAGCATCATTTAATTCATCTAATACAGATTGAAGCGTATCCCCAAGTGCTCTAACCTCATCAATATCTTGAGATTCCTTTATTTTTTTTCTTAACTCTTTTACTTTTTCAGTTTTATTATCAATTATTTTTTGTAAGAATTCGTTCATCTTCTTCCCCCTTATAGTTCATATAAATATTTTACTTTTAGCTTTTCAAGTTCCAAACTATTACTTTTCTTATTTTTCTGATTTTCTTCTGTCGTTTTTTTAGCACTATTCAAAGTTTCTTTATTTCTAGTGTTTATCTCAGTAGATTCATATGCTGGGAATGTTACAGCACTAACCTCTGCGACATTAGATATACTTGTGATTCTACGAGTAGGATAATCTGATTCAAGATTTTCCCATTCTTCAGAATCCACACCAAACATAAAAGACATCCCACTGATGTCTCTTCTCTGAACCGCACTATATAAATTTCTTGCCTCAGTATTATTTTCTATATCGAGGCTAACTCTTATTGTCATTCCTTTGTCATCTACATTTAGACTCATAGTTGAATTTTTTTCACCTTTTTTAAATCTTGCCAAAGGCAATTTTGAAGTATCATGATTGACTAAAAAACGTACATCAGATAAATCTGTTTTTGAAAGTGCTCCTTTTTCTATAACCTCTTCAAAATATCCTAAGTCAGTTTTAGAATCATAAACAATAGGTCTTCCTACTATAACAGCTCCTTCTGATTCATCTGTTTCAGCTCTAACTTCACAATTATAACTTCTTAAATCAAGTCCCTTAGATACCATCTCCTTCACCTCCTTGAGAATAATCTCCAACTTGATATTTGCCTGCAATATCAACATCTACATAATTTAAGGACTGCTTTCTTACTCCCTGTAACTCTGGAAGTGGTCTCAGTCCCATAATCTTACGTTTTTCATTTTCATATAATCCACCTGAATCTCCTAAAAGTCTAATTAATTCAAGCTTTTGTGTAGTATTTAAAAAAATTAAGTCTTCTGGATAACATGATATTCTATTACCAAAACTTTTTTGTTTTTCTGTAAAAAGAACCTTAGTAAAAGACTGTCCTATTTGAATTATTTTAGGCTCTAAGACTTTCTGGTAAAAAGCTTCGTATTGTTCCTTTTTATAATCTCCAGATAAAATTGCAATACTGACACCCCAATTCCTTAAAATTTTACTGTCAATAAATTCTAGTGTATCTTTATCAATTACTTTTAAATTTCTTTGAATTGGAATGTATTCTCCCTTTAAATCAAGTCCTATAAATCCTGATGCACTGTTATTTATTTGTTTTTCTAACTTTTTTATATTATTTTCAATAGTTCCATCATCCATCAATGTATTATATTTAAAAACACCATTAACTGAATAACTTGCCTCTAATGACTTTGCAACATTTTCAAGTAAGACATTATTTATTTGTAATGTTTTTAATAACCCTGAGTGATTAGGCTGTCCTAATTCATCGCCACCCATATAATCATTTACAGAGTAATTTAATCTTATGTGAATTACATCACTATATCTTAATATTGTTTCATATCCATTACTAAATTCAAATTTTATAAAAATCTCATTTGCTAGATCTTCAAGAAAAGTAACTGTTTTTGGTTTTAATGGCCAAAGTTGTTTCACTTTTCCACCTTCCCAAACTGGAAATATAAAACTATTATAATTAAGCAGCAATAACCACATGAATTTTTCTATAAATTCACTCTGTGTCATTATTGGATTCGGATTGTCTAATACAGGTTGTAGAAAATTATCAACCGTTGTTAAATCACTACCTATTGTCCTTTCGTGCACTAACTGTAATTTTTTCATTTCATCTACAATACATACAATTGCTTGTTGCACAACATCAGATGCATATATATCATTACCAAACTGACTAAAAATAGGTGTATAACCATTTAACATCGGAAGATACTTATAACTGTTTTTTTTATTCGTAAATTTCTTTAATAGGTCTATTAGTACAATCTTTTTCACCCCCTCTTTCTCAAAATTTCTCTAAAACGCCTAAATGTTTCATATAAAATAATTAAGCATACAGCTCCATCAATACGCTTTTCAATCTCCATTTTTACACACATACATTGGCACTTATTATCAACTTCAATCCCTGCATTAGATAAATTCCATCTATCTACTGCATTTTGATTATAATTTATTAATCTACTTTTAAAATCAGCCTCTACTAATCTCATAGCAGCATTAAGAGTCGTAGCATTTTGTAAAATTAATTCACATTCAAATCCATACAGCTCCATACGGTTTAAAAATTCTTTTGAAAACTTTACATCATATCCACATTTAACAAGTTTAATCCCATATTCTTTGAATATTTTATAAAACCAATCTGCAACTATAGTTAAATCAACATCATTCCCTTCACAAATTGTTATAAGTCCTTGTTTAGCCCATTCTGCATATTTAGCCCCAGCATTTTTATCATTATTTTTATCATCTAATTTTGACTCCGGTATAAAATACATAGTATGAACATACTTTGTTTTATCTTTTGGATCATTTGGATTAAGCATTAAAATTTTAGCATTGACAAGGTCTGTTGTTTCTGCCAAATCTACTGCTCCTAAGCATAAACTCCCTCTAAAATCCTCTAAATCATAAACTGCTTCATACTCATAGTCATCTTGAAACAACCAAGCTTCTTGACTTGACTGTTTAATGTTAAAATCTTTACTTAAAACAAATATTCTATCTGCTTTTGACTTTTGAGCAGCATCTATTTGCTCCCTAAGATAACTCCATTTTTTTATAACCCCTAAAGTCGGATTAGATTTAGGCCAACTGCTTTCATCTTGCCAAACTTCCAGTTCTGAATCTTGTGTATATAGCCAAGGTAGAGTTATCTCTGCCATTGGCCCTGTATCTTCTTTAGTTATTATTTTTTGACAACTTTTTAGTTCATTATCTAAAAATCCATCATTAACAAATCCTTCTGTAGATATAATAATTAATTTAGGGTTATCCTTTAATGACTGTGACTGCTCAATTGATTTAAAAATAACATTTGTTTTCATCTCATGAGCCTCATCAACTATAGCAAAGTCTATGTTTCTACCTTCTTTATTTCGAGTTCTATCTGATAATTTAAATACTTTAGACCTATTTACTTTATTTTCAATATGTGTTTTAGCTTTTTTAGTATCTAACTCTAATGGATCTATTAATAATCTCATTGTATTTATAGCTTGATAAAGTATATCTGCTTGAGGATCATCATTTGAACTACAAACTATATCAGCTCCACCTGGACCTAATATTAATTCTGTTAAACCTAAACCAGATGAGGTTTCACTCTTTGTATTTTTTCTAGCTATTTCAAGTACTGTTTTTTTAAATCTATCAAATCCTGTCTCACTCATTTTAAAACTGTAAAATGCTTCAATCCATGCTTTTTGCCACAGCATCAATTTCATAGGTTTATTATAAAAAGGCGATTTAGTAAGCCTAATACAGTTTTCCATAAAATGAATTCTTCTATAGGCTTCTGTAGGGTCATAATAATATCTAGGATTATTTAAATCCTCCATAAGGTTATCAAGTTCCATAAGAAGTTGCTGTCCAACTACAATATTTCCTTTTCTTATTTCCTCTCTATACTGAGTTAAAAAAAATTCATTATTCATAAGACTTATTCAACTTTCTAATATATGCTCGTAGAGGACTATCTTCTCCTCCTCCATTATTATTTGTGCAAGATATAATGACCTTAATAGTATTTAAATATGTTTGACTTAATTCCTTATACTGTTTAGCTGCAGCTGTTGTTTTTTGCATTGTTGGATTATTAGGATTTACCTTTAAAAATGGATATCCTCGTAAAATATCAAGTTGTTCCTCTAAAAAAACAATCCCATCAACTATAGGAAGAAACACTTCACTATTTTCTTTTAGATTTTCTTTTAAATAATTTTCTAACTCTTCCCTTCTATCCATAAAATCACTTTACTTCCCTTTTATTTTTAAAATTCCAGCCAAAATTTTCGAAAAATCTCAAAAAATCGTGTGGAGAAAAAGTTAAGACCTCAATTACAGTTGTCCTACAGCTCAAAATTTTTTGAATGTGGGGGGATTATTCTTGAAATTTTTCAAAATAATTTTCAATATAATCAATCCATTCTTTTGGTCTGTTCTTTGCCCTGCTAATACATTCTTCTTTCGTTGATTTTATATGCACAAGTACAGCTCCAGTATCACGTTGAAGTCTCTCTCTATCACCTCTAAATGGATATCCACCTATAATATAAGCATTCTCCCAAAATCCATAACGTGTCTTGACCATATCAATAATACAATCCCTAATTTGAAATACATTATTCTTAATTGAGTTAGGTTTAATATATTCTTTGTTTATAGATATACACTGATATATCTTGTCTATATCAACTATTAAATCATTTCTACCAGCATGCTTATTAACCCATGTACTCTTTCCACTACAAGGTGCACCATATACCAAGAATACTTGTTTCTTCTTATAACCATTAAATCTATTATGTATTTGGTTATGACATTTATGGTGAACTAACATTACATTATCAGGATTCAAACTGATGTTATAGTCATTGATATTATCATTAGTTAAATGAGTTATATGATGACCAATACAGTCATACTTACTAACTATAGCTTTATTACAATGTCCACATATAATAAAACCTTCCTCATTTACTCTACTAACTTTAAGCTTATTAACAAATGATACCCACTCTTTACTTTGATAGAAATTATCTAATGTAAACATTTAATCACCTACCAGTTATTAGCTTCTACTACTTTCTCTTTAAGCTTCAACTCTTTCTTTTTAATCTCAAGCATTTGAGGATCATTTGCCCATTGATGCTTATCATAGTTTTTAAGTACCAAGTTAGCTGCATTAGTATCTGGTAAAGCAACCTTGTTGGATACTTCTTCTTTAATTGTCATTACCGCATCTATCTCCTCCTCTGTATAACCTAGTCTCCTTAAAGCAAGTAAAGTCTTAACAGGAAGGTCAACTTTCATATAGGTCTTCTTTGTTTCTACATATTCAAACCCCTTAGCCTTCTTCACAAGTGCAGCTCTTACATCCTGGACTACATTCCTTTTACATGATTTTATAAGTGCCGAAAACGCCGAATATTTCTTCTTGTACTCACGAAACGTTGAATATGCAACGCCTGAGAGTTTCGGCACAGTGCTTTTCTGTAGCGCCATCTTCAATCATTTTTTTAATTAAATCAAAATTTGGCTCTATATGAGTTTCATATTTGCTCATAAAATTACACCTTTTCCTTCCTTGAATACCGTATTTACTTAGAGAATACAACATTCATTTTTTCATTTTCTTTCTATATATGCACAGTAAAAAATACTATCGAATACCGATAGGTTAATTTTTACAGTATTAGTTTGTCGAATAAAAAAATATCACCTAACAAGCCTTCTTAAACTTTGACTGTATTGGTGATATAGTTCCCTGTCTAAACCTAAATATAATTTTGTTTCTTCTACACTAGAATGACCTAGCATTTCTTTTACTGCAAGAATATCGTAACCACTTTCTACATAAACAGTGTATGCATATGTTTTTCTCATGCTATGTGCAGTTATATCTTCTAAACTAAAAAAGCTTGCAGCTTCTTTAAGTATCTTAGTAACTCTATCCACTGTAATATGATTTCCCTTTCTAGAAGGGAACATATATTCATAGTCCTCTTTATACTTAATATACTTCATTAAAACTTTTTCAAGTTCTGGAAGTATTTCAGCTTCTCTCGCCTTTCTATTTTTAGCTCTTATATTTTTAGTATTTTTCTTTTTACCTTCTAAAATTATAAATCTACCTTGAAGTATTGCTTGTTTAACATCTCTAACTTTTAAAGTTACTAAATCTCCTGCTCTATATCCAGTAGTTATTCCTAAAACAAACAATACATAATCTCTTTCATTCTTTGCCCTAAGATAATCTTGCATATCATATATTGATTGAACATCTTTTATCGGTCTTGCGGCTTTTTTACCTTCATAACTTTTGTTCCCCCTTTTTGTTTGCTCTTATCAAAATTAGGTTTTTCCTTCATGATCTTATCGTATTGCTTTAATTTCTGTGGTAGTTCATGGACCATTTTTACAACTTCATCAATCTCTCTCCATTTCTTTTTCATTTCATCATCCTATACTTTTACACATAAAAAAAGCTAGCTTCTATAAACTAGCTTTTTCTTTTGCTAAAGGGATACCACCCCACTCTAGCCCCGAACAAAATAGAAATATTAATACGGAAATTTATAAAAATCCTATGATTAAATAGTAACACAAATTTCGTATCACTAGAGTATCAAAAAAGTATTATAAAAGTATCATTTTCGTATTATAAAAGTATTATCCTATATTATATTCTTTATTTTATCTATAGCATTATTTCTTAATTTCTTACAGTGACTTTCAGAATATTTTACATGACGAGCTATTTCATTCCAGGACATTCGGTCAACATATCTATCCTCTATAACTTTTAACTCTTTTGAATTTAATATTTTAAGTGTATTTTTCATTAAATTAACTTCTTTAACTAACTTAGATTTTCTAGTTATTAATACATCATATTCCTTATCATTGTTCAATAACCATTCTTCAATAGGAGATGAGTTTGTTTTACTTACTCTTATAGAATCATAACAAATTGCTCGTTCCCCTGGAAGTCCCTTTGTTGAATATAAATCAAGTTTAGCCTGTATTAAAATTGTCAAATTTTCAATCACTATTAAATATTCTCTATACTTATCTAATTTTTTTTCAGCTTCTAAAAACAATTTATCCTTTGCCAAATAACTCACACTCCTATATAATATTAGTAAACAACAAATTTTAGCAATTTTTTCATAGGAGTGTGACAACATTCCTTTTTTTATATATTATTCATCTATTTCCCATTCGCTTGGTATATCATATGCTGGGCAACTTCCCAATGTTTTATTATTCATATTTTCTTTTACTGAGCAACCACTACATTCTTCTCTTTTTATAATTTCTAAAGCAGATATAATCTCTAATTCATGTTTATCTTTTTCTCTTTTGTATTTCATTATTTTCCTCCAACTCTTCTAATTTTGTTTCTCTTTCTTTATTTTCTAGCGCTCTTTCAGCTAATTTTATAGCATCCATAGGTTTGTATCCATTTTCTGTGTAATTTTTAGCTAATTTTATTAATTCATCTAATCTACTTAGTATCATTTCAACCCCCTTGAATTACTCATGATATCTTGAATCTTATTGTTCTTTATTTTTAAACTCCCAACCCCTATCATTTAATTTCTCTATATGTTTTTCTAATCCATTTGACATCAATTCAAGCAATTGTAATCTATATAAAATATTTATAATCACTTGTATTACATCATAACTTTCCTCTATTACACCATCTCTTGCAATTAAAGCAATTTCTTCATCATTATTCTCTCTATAGATGTCTATAGCTTCCAATAACTCTTCTGTTTCTTCTTTTAGCTTGTCTAGTTCTTCTTTAAATTCATAGCAACTTGTATCCAAAATAGGAAAAGGAAACGTGTCTACTGAGTTTATTTCTGCTCCACATTTATCACATATATATTTAATCATTTCATTATCCCCCTTTATTCCTTAGATTTTCGTCTTTGAACTTCTTTTGTTGGTAGTTTTTTAAGATATTCCTCTAACTCTTTTGCATTAAGTTTAAACATCTTTACATCATTTTCTAAGCTATTTCTTAAATCTCTTATCTTATCACCTTCTTCTTCTATAAATACTCCTAATACATCATGTGTTCTACTTCTTCTTGCTTTTGATACACACCCACAACTTCTAATAAATCCTGAAACTAAACTATTTCTATTAATTATTTTTTCAACTCCACAATCACATTTACATTTGTAATAATGGTATTTCCCCTTATCATTTGTTCCTACATATTGTAATACAACCAATTTACCGAATCTTTTACCAATTAAGTCTTCTGGTTTAATATATCTACTTAGAGTTATACCTTCTGATTTTAATTTTTTTCTTATAAAGCTTTTAGATCTATTCACCTTGGTTGCAATAGCCTCTATTGTATATCCATTTTCTTTTAAATCAACAATTTCTTTTATTTCTGCTTCTGTTGCTTTCCCTTTGTTATGAGTTGCTGCCATATATATTCCCCCTTATTTTTTACTATACACTTTAAGATACTATACACTCTCGCACCTCTCTTACTGTTGAAATTATAATGTCTAAGCCACTCTCATAGTTTTAATTTTTTACTATACACTTTCCGAGAGTGGCTAGCCAATAGAGTAGTGCTCCTGAGTTAATTATTCAGCGATAGAGTAGTCCTTTAGATGTTCTAATATCCTTTGCTGTTTTTTATATTTTTCAATGAATTGTTCATCTTTTTTTCTGAAATCCAACTTTAAATTTTCAAGTCTATTATCTTCTTTTTGATGATTAATATGTATAATCTTAAAGAACCCCTTGTTGTAATATCCATAAAAACTTAGAAAAACAAGTTCATGGATATAATAATTTTTCTTTTTATTAATTCCATAAATATCAACCTTTGATAAACAAACTGACTTATAACCTCTGACATAAAATTGCTTTAATTCTCGATAAATAGTAGCAATATATTCTTCTCCTTTAAGTGTTTTATATATCAGTTTACGTTTAGCACTAAATACTCTGCCAATGTTTGTAACTGCATATTTATTATCAAACCCATCAATATATTTAGCTACCTCTCCCTCTTTCAAAATGCTTTTTAAATTAGAATCTACCACTGTCATATTATTCACCTCTCATAACACGACTTTGAATATAATCCTTATACACAGATTCATCATCAAGCATGCACTTTGTTTCTTTTGCAAACTTATATCCTTGTCTAAGTGCATTTTTTTCAGATTCATAAACGATTATGTCTATCTTTGCTAATATATCATTGGAAATCACACTGTTTATTACAATTTCTTTATCATCATCACTATGTAACAAATTAGATATTTCTTTGTATCTTTCATCATATTCTTTGCTTCTTTTAACAATATACTCATGTCTTGTACTATTTTCATCAACTTCTACCTCTAGTAGTCTTTGTTGTTTAGCATCTTCTCTTTTATTTAAAAAATTCCAATTTTCAAAATCCATTAATTTATATACTATATCTATAATCATTTGTATAAAACTTAAACATAAATAAACACTAAACTTAATAAAAAAACATATACCTCTATACATCATTCGTATAAAAATCGAAAATAAGTTGCTTTTTTCTTCTTGTAACAACTCTTTAGATTCTTCCATAAAAATTCCCCCTAGTATTAATTTTCTATTTTTTAAACTAAAGAGAAATGATATAATAAAGATAAATAGGTTATGATTAAAGATTTCTCTTTAGTCAAGGGAACTATGCTGCAAACATAGTTCCTTTTTTATTTTTTCAATTTTACTTCCAAATAAATATTTTTAGCATTACTATTTCTGCAACTATAAGACTTTGAAGTTCCTAAGATTATAAAATTCTTACCTAAAGCTTTAATTGCTTTTTTCAGTTCATCTTTGTTATAGTAAGTTATTCTAAATTTAAGCATTTACCATCCCCCCTTAGAATGGAATTTCTTCATCATCTAATGCTTTAAATCCTACTGCATCACCTACTTGACCTACGGCTGCATTATCTGTATCATTCTTTCTGTAGTCCAAAGCCTTTACAGTCTTTGCAACAACTTTTGAATAAACTGTATATCCATTTTCACCATCAACCCTATCAAGATGTAAACTTCCATTTATAGCAACTAATCTTCCCTTGTTTAAATAGTTTGCACAAAATTCTGCAACCTTTCCCCATACTTCTATAGGTATAAAATCAGTTACAACATTACCATTCTTCTTGTAACTTCTATCTACAGCAATACTAAATCTAGTTATTGCTGTACCTGTTTGTAAAAATCTTAAATCTGGATCATGTGTCAATCTTCCAATTAATATAACCTCATTCATTTTATTTTTCCCCTTTCTTTTATGACTTTCTAAAATGGTTCATTTCCTACAAATTCAACTTGAGTAAATTTTGATTTATATCCATAATCTCTTATAAGTTCTGACCCATCTGTATAAAATCTTTTTCTAACTTTATCAAAGAATACATTCATAGGAATATTTTGAATTCCCTCTATTCTATTTTTAGCAATCCAAATACAACTTTTTTCTGAAATGATTTGTTGTGTATCCTCATCACGTCTTATCTCTCTAACAGTTTTTAAAACATAATCTGCTAGATTTACAGTTTCACTAGCTCCTGAAACATCATACATATTTGGAACTCTATTATCAGCACTTTTTTTATTTGCATGAGCAACTAATATAATTACAAGTTCATATTTCTTAGCTATTTTCTTTAAATTGTTTGCTAAATATTTTTGTTTTTTATATTCATCAGTTGTAGGATCATCTGTAATCATTGTCATTAAATTATCTAAAATAATTAATTTAACTCCTTTCTCCTTGTGCAAATATTTAATTGTATTAATTAAATTATTCTCAGAAGGTTTCTCATCATCATTGAATATAAATAGGCCTCTACTCCATTCTTTTATGAGCTGTGATGCATATACATCAAGACCATATTTCGTGCATCCATACTCATCTGTATATTCTTTTATATCCTCTGAATTTGCTACAGTTCTCTTAAACCAGGCTAAAATTTTTCTCTGTGGGAGCTCCCCAGAATATAAAAATACAGATTGATTGTTAGCCAAAGTATTAGCAATAATTTGATTAAGTATTGTTGATTTTCCTGTAGATGGCTCCCCTGTTAAAACTGTCAATGTTCCATACTCTAACCCATGTAAAGCCTTATCAAGCTTATTAAAGCCAGTAGATAAGCTCTTTACTTCTTTAACCTCATCAACTTGATTGGCGCATGTAAACTTACTATCAAATCTACTAGTATCACATGCTAAATCTTTTAAATGTTCAGCTTCATCTTCTAACTCCTGTAATGATAACTTTTCAATATTAGCTGCTATTCTACTCATCTCATTTAGAATACACCTTTTATTTGATAGTAGTTTAAGCTGCTTAATATATTCTCCTATGTGCGATGTAGTTGGTACAATAGTTAATAAACTACTTAAAAATACTACACCTCCTGCACCCTCTAGCCTATCCATTTCCTTTAAACATTCTGAAACAGTAAGCAGATCTATCTTTGAGTTTTTACCATCTAAAAGTTTCATACTTTCATAAACAAGTTTGGTATTAGTGAAATAAAAATCACTTGACTTCAAGTTTAACTCTTTTGAAACTTCAAAACAGTTACTGTCTAACAGCATACAACCAAGCACTGTACTTTCTAGATCTTGAGAAATTAATTTTTTATTATCCATAAATTTCACCACCTTATAGCGATTCTATATTATCCATCCAACTTGACGAATGAGATATATGTGATTCTTCATAATTTGCATCTAAGTAGTCAATATAACCACTAGTAAAGAATGTACTACCATGCTTTATGAATTGTTTCTCAACTCCTTGGATTTCTCTTGAATATCTTTGAACACATCTTTTTAATTCTTCAAAGCTATATTCACCTAAAAGTGACTCTATTTTTTTATAAGCTGTTTTTTTGCCTTTTTTATTTGGATATAATAGCCACAAATCATCAATTTTTTGCGCATATATATTCTTTACATTCTTTACATTCTTGTTTGTGTCTTTTTGTTGTTCATTTGTTGTTGCTTTGTTGTTATTTTGTTGTCTTTTTGTTGTTATTTTGTTGTTATATATTTCTTCATCAACTTGGTAAGATGCCCAATTTTCAATGCTTACAAGAGAAAATTTGTTGTTAGACTTAATTTTTATAGTTTTTCTTTCTTCTAACTCTTTCATATAACTCCAAACTGTAGACTGAGATAGTCCTAGCTCTTCTGCTGCCTTTGCTCTCCCAAAAACAAACTGTCCTCTCTTTACATTTACTAATTTCTTACCAATACGTATTTGTTTATCCTTATGACCACTTTTTAATAAGCACCAAATAAATACTTTTAGCATTTTTTCATTTTGAAAAACATCTGAATACAATAATGATCTATAAAGTTTTATCCAACCTAAGTCTGATGATTCTTGCATATAATCACCACCATTCCCCCCTCTAAAAATTTTATATAAAAGGGGAAAAAATCCCCCTTTTATGTAGATTTATGTTATAATTTTGGTATGAATATTTTTATTTGTGCTGCTTTGTCAGCACTTATTTTTTTGTGTAATAATCTAATTGTTTTATATCATTTATATCTGTAATATCGTATGTTTCATATTTTTCTAAAAACTCTAAAAGAGTTGTTCTTCTAATTTTATATCTACCTAATTTCAAAGCTCTTAATGTACCTGACTTAATAAGATCATAAACTACATTTACATTTACTATTAAAATCTCTGATACTTCCTTTACTGTATATAGGTCCTTAACTGGATAAGTTGGTTTAAGTTCTAAATCATGTTGTATATGTTTTTGCATATTTCTACTCCTTTCTCTTTTGATTTGCAAGTATAAATGCTTGTATATTATCTAAAATTCTCTGCATTTCATTAACCAAATTTTCTAGTATAATTTCTTCATCTTCATCAATAATTCCATCTGCTAAAATATCAATTAATTCCTGTTGAATTTTACTTGAACTTCTAAGTGATGCTATAAGTCCAAAAGAATTTTTGAAAATATCATAACTGCCAATTTTCTTAAACTGTCTGCATCCAATAGGACAAGTACAACAAAAATGATTTAGTAGCTCGGGAGCATTATAAAACTCAGCCATTTTTACAACTTCCTCTTGATATGGATTTATCTTGCCTAGCTCTATATTTTCAATTCTATTTCTGTCAATATTTAATTCCAAAGCTGTTTTCATTCTATTTTTAAAAATACTATTATGCTCTGCCGCGTGTAATCTAGCTTGATAGTAGATATTATTTTTAGCTTTCGTTGCAACTTTACTCATCAATATCACCTTCTATTTTTTTTAAATCAGATTTTATTAAAGTTAATTTTTCTTTATATCTTTCTAACTCTTTTATCTTTTCGTTACTTTCATTTACCAAAGACTCATAACGTATTTTTCTTGAAAAAGCGCAATGTCTTAGTTCGCCTTTTATTCTTCCTTGTTCATATTCTTCTTCAGCTTCTTTTAAATCTTTTTCTCTCATTTCTAAGCGATTTCTTGAAAAATCTATATCCATATCTATTTCATCTATTAAACACTTTATTTTTACATCTACCATTCTTAGTTCAAATTTAGTATCTAACATTTTTACACCCCATCTATAGATTCATAACTTATAAAACACTGTTCCATTTTATGGTCCATTTTTTCAAACTCTTCAATAAGTTCTTTTTCTTGATTTCTATTTAGCTTTATTGTGTATCTATAATCATTTATATGGTTCATGTAATCTCCATACTTTGCATCTAGCTTGTCTATAAATTTATCGAAGTCTATTATGTCATATTCAAGATACTCTAAATCACATTCATCCCAGTTACTTGTATCTTCATCAGCTCCATGAAGTTCAAATATAAGTGTATTTTCCATTCAAATCCCCCTTTTCAGTTTTAACCCCTTAATTTTTAGTTCATTTCCGCTTATAACCAATTAGTATTTAGGTTCCATTTTAGATATATTTTTAACTACAATTTAATTAGGGTTTAACAATCTGTTAAATTATTTTCTAAAAATATAGAATCCAATGATACATCTAATTCTTTTGATATTTTTATTGCAATATCAATTGGCAATTGTCTACGTGCTCGCTCATACTGATTGTATCTTTGAGGAGTTATACCTATTTTTTCTGCGAGCTGTTTTTGAGAAATATTTTTACTTTCTCTTATCATTTTTAATTTATTCATCTATGCTCGCCTCCTTTCTATACTTTAATTGTATTTTAACATATTGTTAAAGTCAATATATTTTTTAACATTTTGTTAATTTTTATGTTTTATATAGATTAAAATGCTAGAATAAAATAAACAAATTGTTAATATAAAGAGGTGTGTATATGAACTTTGCTAAAAGACTAAAGTCTTTAAGGGAAGAAAATAATATAAAACAAGTAGAACTTGCTAAATCTTTAAAAATGACAAGTGCAACTTTATCTCAATATGAAAAAGGTATTAGAGAACCCAATAATGAAACTTTAATAAAATTAGCTGAATATTTTGATGTATCAGTAGACTATCTATTAGGTCTTACAATTTCAAGAAAACCAATAGATACTTTAGCTTTCCACTCTGCACCTGGATATGAAAAGTTAAATTATGAAGACAGACAATACATAGATGATTTAATCACTCGTCTTAACAAAAAAAATGATTAAATACTACAGACAAACTAGCACATAGACATTTAAGACAATAAGATCTTAAACTATCTATGTGCTTTTTTTATTAACTAAAGAGGGGAGATAGTTAAAAATGGCTAAGAAAAATTTTTTTAAGAGTATGACAAAACTATCAAATGATTTAAATAAAAGTACAATAGATATATTGGCAAGACGATTAAACGAAGTAGAATATCAATTAAGTAAAAATCAAAACTTAGAAAATTTGAAAAAGCTTTCTGAAACAACTTTAAAAACAGAAAAACAATTAATAAAAATGAGAACTCAAAGATTGCGTCAAACTGATTCTAATAGAGTCTACAGTCAATTAAAAAAAGTAGATAAATTAAAAACTAAAATTAATTCTAAAATTACATCTGTAGAAAGTAGCCATATCAATAGTTCATACAGAGAAGATATTAAATATTTAAATTTTATTAGAGATTTGTTAAAAGATAAAGTAGACCCTTATAAAATAAGTTCTATAAATATTAATGACCATCTTAATATATGTTTATATCCTAATCATTTTATATGCGATATTTATCTTAATAAAATTCCACATCAAATTAAAGTTGCTAATAAGGAATATGGTTCTATAAGCTTTGACTTTGATGAAATGGAGGATTTAAAAGAAATACAAGATATATTTTTATCAGCACTAGATATATATAAATAATACAATTTATAATACTAAAATCCATTGACACACGAGTACATAGACATTTAAGAGAATAAGATCTTAAACTGTCTATGTGCTTTTTTATGAGAATAATTAAATTTTAAAAACGTATTTTTTTATAATTAAATTTAGTCATATTGTAGCAAAAAAAACAAATATATGTTCGAAAAATAATTGATTTTTAGGAGGATAATAATGGATAATAATACTATACAAAGAAGAATAGAAGTCTATAGAATTGAATTAAGTACCAACACACATGAAGTTTATGATAAACATATATTTCTTCAAGATGCACTAGAAACTTTTTTTAAAGAATATTCTACCAGCACTATGTCTAATGGATATTCAGTAAATAGAAATAAAAAATGTTGGGTAGAGTTAGCTAAATCTGAGTCATCAGAGTATGATTCTTTAAAAGTCAAAATGTCATTTACTAAATTTAATAAAAAAGTTTCTATAGTTAATGTGTCTGATAAAACTATTATTGGTAGAAAAGATTTAAATGAAGGAGATTTAGAAAAGCAACATCTATTAATACGATTTTTACCAGAAAGTAATATCGCATTATTAGTTTTTGAAAAAATTTCAGATTCTATCACAATTACTTTTTTAGAAAAAACAATTAATAATTACATAAAACAAACTTTTTTAATATCTCCTGAATATATTAATGAAGATATAAAAAGGAATGATTTTAGACTCAATTTAGAACCTATTGTTAGTCGTAATTTCATAGAAAGTATTGCAAACTTAAAAGGAGTCAATGCTTTAAAAGCAATTATTCTTAAAGATTCTTTAGACGATGATAGAAATTTTTCAGGTCAAAACTCTCGTGATGAAGCTGAATTGATATTTAAGGCTGCCCGTGGTTTAAAATTAAACAAAAGAGATGTTATAACTTATTGTAAAAAATTTATAACAAATGGGCGAATTGATAACTCTAAGGTTAATAGAATAATAATTGAAGGTACTAATTTAAATGATAATAAAATAAGATTAGATACAGAGGGCATGAAATTATCTGAACATACATCTATTCTTATGGATGAGTCCAATACCGTTGATACAGATGACATATTCCAAAAATTTTATAATTTATTAGATGATTGTTGGCAGTACTTGGAAACTCTATTAAATATAACTATAGCTGAAAATATAGAAGAAGTTTAATTTTTAATGAAAGGTGGTGATAAATATGTTCGTAAAATCATTTAATATAATCTGTGACTTTTTCAAGTCAATAAAAAAAGGTGAATTTTTTGAATCTACTATATTGCCACTAATTTTTATAATATTGTTATATATTTTTGACTGCAAAATAACAATAGATAATATATCTTCTATAAATGATTCTATATTAACAATAGCTGCATTACTTATAGCTTTTAGTGTTTGTTCTGTTACTTTATTATTTTCTACATCAAATGCTAACATAACTAGAGCAAAAGCAACAATATTGGATAGAGTTAATTTTGCAAATGAAAAAATCTCTTATTTTCAACTAATACAAATTAGATCTTATTATAATGTTATAATCCAATTTGTATTAATTATTTCTTGTATATTTTATAAAATAATGAGTAGTTATATAAATATCAGATTTTTATTTTATATTAATTTATATTTAATCGTACATTCTTTATCCGTATTGTGCTTAGTTATAATTCATATGTATCATTTATCTTGGCAAAATGATGAAGAATAGTAAAGTGTATATTTAAAATAAAAAATTTTTATAAAAAAGAACAGTATTAATAAACTGTTCTTTTTTATTGCACTTTTTCACTAATTGTACTATAATTTTTCTAGCATATAATCGAACGTATGTTTTATTTTTATATTTTTCCGAACATACATTCTATAGAAGAAGGGGATATTATGAACAAACTTAGTAAATTATTCGATTTAATTGAATCAGAGAATATAGATTTTTTCTTTGCTAATTTAAAACTTGTAAATAAGCTTGGATTATATTCATGTAAAGATGGATACAGTGTAATCGTAATTGATTATACCTTAAAATATAATAAAATTGCCCTCACAGAAGTATTGGCTGAGGAACTAGGACACCATTTTACGACTGTTGGAGACTTCTCCAATATAAACACTTACCAAGATATGTTAAAACATAATAAAAGCGAAAATACGGCTTTAAAATGGGCAACTGAATTTTTAATAAGTGAAGATGAAATTTGCAACTTAGTTTTAGAAGATATAACAGCTGAGGAAATGGCCGAACGCTGCGAAGTTAGTTTAGAGTTTTTTCTAAAACGTTTAGAATTTTTGAGTAAAAAAAGAGATTTCTTAGATCTTAATAACGGTTCAAAACTTGTACTTACAAATTTACCTGTATTTTATGTGTGTTAAATGAATTAATACATTAATTTTAAGGTTTATTAATAAATATTAAAATTCTAAAATAATAAAAAACAAAATAGAAATAAGGTGATAAAATGGAGGTTAATACAAGAAAAAGGGGCAAGTATTGGGAATACTATTTTGAAATAGCCAAAATAGGTGGCAAACGAAGAAGAATAACCAAAGGTGGTTTCAAAACAAAAAAAGAAGCATTGGAGTTTGGGGCTCAAGCTAAAGCAGAGTATGATACTATGGGGGTGACTTTTACAGCCTCTGATATATCTGTTCAAGACTTTATGTGTGAATGGTTTGAGAAAAAAGCAAAAATAGAATATAAATCTGCTACACTTAGAAAATATGAAAGTATTATAAAGCATCATATAAATAAAGATTTAGGTACATTTAAATTGAAAACACTCACTCCATTACAATTACAAGAATATATAAATACAAAATATCTTAAACAAGGCTATTCTAAATCCCATATATCACATTTAATGTCCTGTTTAAGTGTTGCATTTAATTATGCTATTGTTCCCTGTAATTATATAAAACAAAATCCTATGATATATGTTAAAATACCAAGAAAACAAAATACAGAAATTTGTGAAAAAAAAGTTATAACCAAGCAAGAATTTGAAAGTATAATTGATTACTTTGATAAAAAAAACCTTCAAAGTATAAAACTTGCATGGTATCTAGGATATTATACTGGTCTTAGAAGAAGTGAAGTTATTGCTCTTTCATGGAAAGATATAAATTTTTCAAATAAAACTCTTAGAGTTAAATTTACTCAATCTGTAGGCCTAGGATCTAAAAATATAATAAACTCGCCTAAAACACCTACATCTAAAAGAACTATATTGATTGGTGATACATTAATTAAAGAATTAAAAAAATGGAGAAAGATTCAAAAGGAGAATAGACTATTATATGGTGAGTATTATATAAATAATTATATTGATAAAGATGGGGTTATTAACAACGTATCAGGCGAACCTTATGATTTTATTTTTACTACTGAAAATGGCAAGGCTCTAGTAACTACAAATATTGGAGCTAGTATGAAAATGATAAAAAGAGATTTAGATTTAGATATAAAGTTTCATGATCTTAGACATACTAATGCTACTATGCTTATTGAAAATGGTGCTTCTATCAAAGCTGTACAAACTAGACTTGGCCATTCAAGACTTGATACGACATTTAATGTTTATTTGCATAATACAAAATCTATGGAAAAAGAAATTGTAAATATACTGGAAAGTATGTAAGTAAAAATAGCTAGAAAAATAATTTTTCTAGCTATTTTTTTAATAATTAAAAAAAATAAATTGACCATGACGGAGTTGGGTGACGATTTTTTTTGGGTGACAAATGGGTGACAAATCGATAAATCCGTCCCTTTTTCACTTACTTTACACTAAATCAGGGTCAATATCATTATTACCCATTCCAAGTAGTTTTAATGGTTTAAGCGCTGGTCCATTTAAGATACTTCCGTCATAATTAAACCTAGACCCATGACATGGACAATCCCAGCTTTTTTCAAAACTATTGAACTTTAGTTCACATCCTAAATGTGTGCATGTTATATCGACAACAAATAATTTTCCATTTTTGTCTCTATATGCTCCATATTTATCCCCATCTATAACTACTACTTTTCCCTCTTCTTTTTGTATATTTAGCTCCATACTTCCCTTTTTAATTTTGCCTTTTATATAGTCATAAGCCATAATGGTATTTTCTTTTAAGTAGTTTAAATTTAAATAACTTCCTGTTCTAGATGGGTCAAACAATTCTTGGTATTTTGATTTATTATTTAAAATTAAATCGGTTATAACGATACCTGCAACAGCGGATGTACTTATGCCCCACTTACAAAATCCCGTAGCAATATATATATCGGGATCATCTTTACTTATATGTCCTATATAAGGTATGTTGTCGGTTGTTATATAATCTTGTGTAGACCATTTATATTCTAATGTTCCTATTTTGAAGTTATTCTTTGCAAATTCTACAATATCGTTAAATATGTCATTTTCATTATCACATTTACCAGTTTTGTGGTCAAATCCTCCACATACTAAATAAGATTTATCTCCATCAGTATACGTTCTTACAGTTTTTGATGGCTTTTCTATATTTATAAACATGCCTTTTGCGATAGGTTTATTTAGCTTTGAAACAGTTAAATATGATCTATATGCCTGCTCTTTTGTAAAATAAAGTCCTAATTCATCATGCCATATATTTGATGATGCTATTACAACTGATTTAGCCTTAATTGTTTTATCGTTTCTTGTCTTTACAATATAAAAATCTTTATGTTTTTCAAGTCCTACTACTGGTGTATTCTCATATATTTCAACACCTTTTTCTGAAATAACTTTTGCTAGACTATCCATATATTTTTTAGAGTTAAATTGAGCTTGATTGTCTAATTTAAGGGCACCTTTTATATCTAGAGGAAAGTCTTCTATACGATTTAAATATTCGTATGGTATTTGTAGTTTTTCACAGATTTTATATTCATTTTTTAGTTGATTTAAATACTCTTCGTCTTCAGTAAATATGTAATTAGGCAAATTTTCAAAATTGCAGTCTATATCGTATTTTTTTACTATATCTTTAATTAATTTAAGTCCATCTTCATTAGCTTCATAGTAAAGTCTTGCCTTTTCTTTTCCATATTTTTTGCTTATATTTTCGTAAATAAATCCATGTGATGATGTTATTTTTCCAGTATTTCTTCCTGATGAACCATATCCAACTTTATCTGACTCTATAACTATTGTTTGTTTATTTTCTTTGCTTAACATATAGGCTGTATGAAGGCCTGTAAGACCTGCTCCTACTATTAAGTAGTCTATTTCTATATCTTTATCTAAAGTGGGATAACTTTCACCTTGATTATTTATTATCCAAAATGAATTTTCCATATTAAACACCTTTTCCTTAATTTTTTATACTATTGTATTGTTTCCAATATTAGAAAATATATTTATTAATTTTGTATAAATAAAATTTGCCACGAGTAAAACTCGTGGCATCAAGGGTTGTGTTTATATATGAGTTAATTTGTATTTTATCAATTTAACCTAATTAACTAATTAACTTACTTTTTTCTTTTTTAATAATCCTAGTATTAATCCTCCAAATACTGAACCTATTACTAATGCTACAAAATACATTAGTGGATTACTTATAACTGGTAATATAAATATTCCTCCATGAGGAGCTCTAGATCCACAGCTAAATGCCATTGATAATGCACCAGCTATTGCTGAACCTACTACACAAGATGGTATTACTCTTACTGGGTCTCCTGCTGCAAATGGTATTGCACCTTCTGTTATAAATGATAATCCCATTACATAATTTACTATACCTGATTTTCTTTCGCTTTCAGTAAATCTATCTTTAAAGAATGTAGTTGCAAGTGCTATTCCTATAGGAGGTACCATACCGCCTATCATAACTGCTGCCATTATTTCAAATTGTTCAGGTCCTGCATTTGCAACTGTAAGTTGTGCAGTACCAAATACATATGCAGCTTTGTTAAATGGTCCACCCATATCAACAGCCATCATTCCAGCTAATACAGCGCCTAATAATATCTTACTACTTCCACTCATTGATGATAAGAAGTTGTTAAGTCCTGTATTTATTGCACCCATTATTGGGTTGACAGCCATCATAAATATCGCCATTAATAATATACCGAAGACTGGATAAAGTAATACTGGTTTTATACCTTCTAGTGATTCTGGTAATTTAGAGAATATCTTTTTAAGTAAAAGTACTATATATCCTGCTACAAAACCTGCTAATAAAGCACCTAAAAATCCTGAACTTATTGGATTAGAATTTGCAAAATCCATTACATTTGTAAAAGTATATCCATCTTTTGCTATAACTCCACCTACAAAACCTACTGCTAAACCTGGTCTATCAGCTATACTCATTGCAATATAACCTGCTAATATAGGTAACATAAATCCAAATGCTTGTTCACCTACAGTTTTAAAGAATGCTGCAATCGGAGTATTTTTACCAAAGTTATCTGGATTTATGCTATAATCATCTAGTAAAAATGCTATTGCTATTAATATACCTCCACCTACAACAAATGGTAACATGTGAGATACGCCATTCATCAAATCTTTATAAAATTTTCTTCCTAAACTCTCTTTTTCATCCGTACTTTCTTCTGAATCATTACTTACTCCATCAGCATGATATACAGGAGCATCACCTTTTATTGCTCTATTTAATAATTCATCGGCTTTATGTATTCCATCTGCAACTTTAGTTATTATAACTTTTTTGCCATCAAATCTATTCATTTGAACTTTTTTATCAGCTGCAACAATTATGCATTTTGCATGTTCTATTTCTTCTTTTGTTAAAGCGTTTTTTACTCCACCAGAACCATTAGTTTCAACTTTTATTGTTATTCCTTTTTCTTCAGCCTTATTATTTAAGTTTTCTGCTGCCATAAATGTATGCGCTATACCTGTTGGACAAGCAGTTACAGCTAAGACCTCAGGATATTTATTATTTTCTTTAATAGTTTGAGATTCGTTATGAGGTTTCACTTCTTTTGATTCTTCTGGGAACTTTTCAGTTTCTTTTTTGTCTATTAATGATAAAAATTCATCTACGCTTGTTGAATTTATTAAACTATTTTTAAATTCCTCATCCATAAGTATTGTAGATAATCTTGATAATACCTCTAAATGTGTATTATTTGCACCATCTGGGGCTGCTATCATAAAGAATAAATTAGATAAACTTCCATCAAATGCTTCATAGTCTATACCATCTTTTGTTATACCTGCTGCTAGACAAGCTTTTTTTACTGCTTTTGTCTTTGCATGAGGGATTGCTATTCCTTCGCCAACTGCAGTAGTACTCAATTCCTCACGAGCTAAAATTGCTTCTTTATACTCGGCTTTATTGTTTAAATTTCCACTTGCATCTACTAAATCTACCATTTCATCAATTACATCTGGTTTAGTTTTAGATGAAAGGTTTAACTTGATAGATTCTTTTGATAATAAATCTGTAATTCTCATAACTCCTACTCCTTTTCATAATTATTAAATAGTATTATTGCCTTTATATATTTGTATTATTTTTCTTTATAATTTTTTTGACTTTTTCAGACTATATATTATTTTATTTTTTCTATTTTTATTTCTTTTACTAGTTTATCTATAAATTCTCTAATAGCTAAGTCAGAAGAAAATGCTGTTGCACCCCCACTTGCTGCACCTAATCTAAGAGCATCTTCGTAGTTTTGTGATTTTAAGTATCCACTTATAAAACCTGCCACCATTGAATCCCCTGCACCTACTGAATTTACAACTTCACCTTTTGCAACACTACTTATAAGTACTTGATTATCTTCTGATACTAATAAGGCTCCGTCTTTTCCCATAGATATTAATACATTTTGAGCTCCCATTTCTTTTAATTTTTCAGCATAAAAAATTATATCTTGAGTTGTATTTAACTCTACATTAAACATTTCTGCTAATTCATGATTATTTGGTTTTATTAAAAATGGTTTATATTTTAAAACATTTAAAAGTAAGTTCTTTGTCGCATCTACAACGACTTTTATATTTTTATGTTCTACTCTTTTCATTATGTCTTCATATAATTTTTCATCTAAACACGATGGAATACTTCCAGATAATATTAAAATATCTCCATCTACTAGTTGATCTATTACTTTATAAAACTCATCTAATTCTTCTTTTTTTATATTTGGTCCCTGACCATTTATTTCAGTTTCTTCTTCACTTTTGATTTTTACATTAATTCTAGTAAAACCTTGCTCTACTTTTATAAAGTTTGATTTTAAGCCTAATTCTTTTAACGAATTTATTATATAATCTCCAGTAAATCCACTTACAAATCCTAAGGCTATATTATCATTATCCAAGTTTTTTAGTATTCTTGTCACGTTTATTCCCTTACCACCCGGATATACATGTTCTTCATTTACTCTGTTTATATGACCCTTAACTAGCTCTTTAACTTTTATAACATAGTCTATCGATGGGTTTAAAGTTACTGTATATATCATCTACAAACCTCCTTTATATTATTAGTGCTCATTTTTATTTTTTTTATTACGTTTATTTATCTTATAACTCTATAGTAATTTAAAAATACGTTTTCAGAAAGTCAAAAAATTTCTCTTAATTAAAAGAGAAATTTATCATTTTTATAAATAAATAATTTAGGGAGATAAATTATTTATTTATCTCCCTAAACATTTATTTTATATTAAATTTATAAACTAAAACATCTTCATAAATTTTTCGTAGCTTTTATTTTCACATATACCGATTACTTTTGATACTGAACCGACTTGCTTGTATATTGTTGAAAATAACTTTTCATAATCAAATATTTCATCTTTATCAATAGCTAAAATTAAAACTAATCTTACATCATCTAATGTCCAATGTATAGGATTTTTTAATATACCAACTGCAATTTTGTTTTTTAATATTTTTCCATTAGCTCCATGTGGCAGTGCAACCATATGTCCAATTTCTGTAGTAGCTATTTTTTCTCTATCAAAGAATGATTTTTTCATGTCATCATCTATAACCCCTTGATTTACAAGTTGGCTACCCATATATTCTATAACTTCTTCCTTTGTATTAAAATCTAAGTCTGTAAAAAATAAATTTCTGTCAAATAAATCTCTCGTCTCAACTTCTTTATACATCTTTCCTGTTTTCATAAACTTTTCTATTATTTTTACTTCATTGTCATTTAAAAGAGGAGAAACTGTTATAACTGGTACCCTCTCGCATTTAATATCTACTGTTGATATTATAAAGTCGACTTCCATAACATTTATGTAATCGATTAAATATGCCGGTATTATTTTAACTATTTCTATTTTTCCTTCAAATAAATATTCTAATTTATTTTTTACTAGCATCGATGTACCTATCCCAGATACACAGACGATTATTACTTTAAAGACTTTTTTCTTTTGATTATGTTCTGACCTTTCAATAGCACCACCGACATGTACTGCTATATTAGATATTTCTTCATCATCTAGTTTTAAGCCTAATTCTTCTTCTATTGTTTTCTTCGCAATTTTACCTAATTCATATGCATATGGATATTTTATTCTTATATCAATAGGTAAAACTCCATATTGATTTATTCCCAAATTCATCTTTTTATATATACTATTTATATGGTTGTAAAGACAAGTTTCAAATATTTCATCTTGGCTTAAGTCTATAGATGTTGCAATTTTTAAGTTTTTACAGAATTTCTTTATTGCTCGTATTATTTTTTCTTTATTTTTATCATCATTCATTATTAATTCTCTTTGAATTATATAATCTTCTATATATGCTTGTATAAATTCACTTTCATCTTGATTACTTCTACTTAGCTTTATAAAGATAATACTGCATAAATTTTTAAATTCTGTATCACTAAGCACTAAATGTTCTCTCCCCAACATATTCAAAATAATATTTTTTAAGTTGAATATATTATTTGATACTTTTTCACTTAAAAAGTCTTTTAGATGAAGTTCATTGTCTTTTTTTGAACATATATCTAATATAAAACTCGTTATATCATCTTCACTCGCTTGTATTGCTATACCTTGCTTGTGTTTTGATACAACAGATATATTGTACTTTTTCAAAATAGATTTTACTTCTTTTAAGTCATTTTTTACTGTAGAGACGCTTATATACATAGAGTCAGCTAATTCCTCTAATTTCACAGTATTTTCTGGCTTAGTCGTCAAGTTTATCAAATTTTTTATAATATAATCAATCCTATCTACATTCCCTAAATACTGACTAGGAATAGCAATATCGTCAAATGAGCCTTCTATTTTATAACCTATTCCTCGGATTGATATGATTTTCCCATCTTTGCCATTTTTATTGATGTCTTTTATTTCACTTTGTATAGTCTTTGTAGAACATCCAATTTCTTCACTAAGAGCTAAACTACTGACAGGATCATGAGAATTTTTTAATATTTCAATTATATTTAAGGCTCTTACACTATAGATAATCAAAATCTCCCCCTTAAAAACTCTGTTTATTTTCCTATTACATTCCCTTTAAACTTTATATTATTTATTTTTTAAATTAGCAAGAGCAGCAAAAGGATTGTTGAATGCTTCTTGCTCTTTATTTTGATTTTTTAGATACTTATTTATATCTTTTTTAGATGCTTTTCCTTTTTCTTCGGCTTTTCTTTTATTAAATGAAGATAATTTTTCTCTATGTCCACAGCTACATGTAAATATTTTTCCTTCACCTTGGCCTTTTAGTTCAAGCCTTTTGTGGCAATTTGGACATCTTGCGTTTGTAGTTTGTGAAATTAATTTTCTAGTATTACATTCTCTATCTTCACAAACTAGCATCTTACCTCTTTTTCCATTGACTTCTAGCATGAATTTTCCACACTCTGGGCATTTATTTCTTGTTATGTTGTCGTGTTTGAATTTATTTTCACTATTTTTTATTTCTTTTACGATAGTTTTTGAGTAATTTTTCATTTCATTTAAAAACTCATTTTTCTTGCTCTTACCTTTTGAAATATCATTTAAAGTTTTTTCCCATTTAGCAGTTAACTCTGGACTTTTTAAATCCTTAGGTGCTAAATCTAAAAGTTGTCTTCCTTTTGATGTTATATGAATTTCTTTATTTTTCATCTCAACAAAGAAAGAATTAAATAATTTTTCAATTATATCTGCTCTTGTTGCAACAGTTCCTAAATTATGTTTTTCCATTTCTGTAAGTAAAGTAGCTTCATTTAAATATGAAGGCGGATTAGTTTTTTTGTTTTCTATTTTTACACTTTCCACTTTTAATACTTCATCTACATTTATATCAATTATACCGTCATATGTTTCATTGTCATCTACAGTATAATTTTCTCTCCAACCTAATTTTATAATTTTATTGCCTTTTGCTGTAAATGTTTCGCCTTCACAACTTCCTTTTATAGTTGTTTGCTCATATTCAAAAGGTGGACATAATACACTTAAAAATCTCTTAACTACTAAATCATATATTTTTCTCTCTTTATCAGATAAATCCCCTAAAAACACTCTTTCTTCTGTAGGTATTATCGCGTGGTGATCTGTAACTTTTGAATTGTCTACAAAAGATTTATTAGGTTTTATTTTTGTTTTTAGTAGTTTCATAGATACTTTTGAATATTCACTAGTATTTACAGCTTTTATTCTATCTTTTAATGTGTCTACTATATCGTCAGTTAAATATCTTGAATCTGTTCTTGGATATGTAAGAACTTTATGATGTTCGTATAATTTTTGCATTATAGATAAAGTCTCTTTTGCTGAATATCCAAACATTTTATTTGCATCTCTTTGTAATTCTGTTAAATCATAAAGTGATGGAGCGTATTTTTTCTTGTTCGACTTTTTGACATCTACTATTTTTAAATCCTTGTTTAATACTTTTTTCTTTATGTTTTCAATTTTCTCTTTATTGAAAGTCGAAGTAGAATTATTTTTATCATGCCAAAATAATTTTAGATACTTTCCACCTTTTTCAGTTAAAATATCTAAAGTATAGTAGTCTTTTGGCTTGAAGTTTCTTATTTCGTCTTCTCTTTTTAATATCATAGCTAAAGTCGGAGTTTGGACTCTACCACATGATAAACTAGCATTATACTTTGTTGTAAGCGCTCTAGTTGCATTTATACCGACTATCCAATCCGCTTCTGCTCTAGCTATTGCAGAATAATATAGATTGTTGTATTCTTTTGCATCTTTAAGTTTAGTAAAGCCTTCTTTTATAGCTTTATCTGTACTTGAAGATATCCAAAGACGTTTAATAGGCTTTTTAATATGTGCTTTTTCTATTATCCATCTAGCTACTAATTCGCCTTCACGACCAGCATCTGTAGCTATTACAACTTCATTTACATCATTTCTATTTAATTGTGCTTTTACTGTATTAAATTGTTTTGCACTCTTTTTTATTACTACAGTTTTCAAATCTTTTGGAAGTATTGGTAAATCACTCATATCCCAAGATTTATATTTTTTATCATAAGTTTCTGGATCTGCTAATGTAACTAAGTGACCTAATGCCCATGTCACTATATATTTATTACCTTCTATATATCCATTCTTTTCATTTTTACAACCTAAAACCCTGGCAATATCTCTTCCAACTGATGGTTTTTCGGCTAAAACTAATATTTTTCCCATATTGTGTCCTTTCTAAAAAGTTCCAATTTGCATATTTTTTAATGAATATAATTTACTTTTCGTTATAAACATCTTAAATCTATGAAATTGTGTTTTATTAGTATATATTAACACTTTCAGAGTATT
>ERZ833963.889-NODE-889-length-40932-cov-6.036084_pt1 | contig 40932 bp, 35 predicted proteins | sample MGYA00519693_ERZ833963 | MGnify/ENA primary metagenome ERZ833963 (study PRJEB31850, sample SAMEA3708748) | human gut metagenome | biome: human gut; feature: human-associated habitat; material: faeces | place: China | collected 2014 ...
TAAATATATTTTCCCTGTATGTGGAATTTTGAATTTCCTTTGTGTATATATTTATACTAAACAAAGAGGTATTTTATATAAATTTATTTTACTTTTAGATGAATTTTTAACGGCAAGAATTCGTCAAGTTGCACTAATTGCAAGTAGATATGATTTTACATTATTAGGACATAATGTTCCAATTGGACAAACTGTACCTTATGATTCATATTATAAAATTAATTTATTAGTATGTGATGGATTATTTTCTTATTTTCTTGTATGCATGGGTATAATTTATACAATAATAATTTCATTGCTTATTTGGAAATATATAAAATATAATCCAGAGCATAGTATTATAGTAATTTTATTTTCATGTTATAGTATTTTAGAATTACATGGATTAAATGTATACATAGCATATCCATTATTATTATTTGCAAGTGATTTTTTAAAACGTATTAGACATAAAGGAGTTAAGGTATATTATGATTAGAGTTTTACAAGTAGGATTAACATCTAATATTGGAGGTACAGAAACATTCATCATGAATTTGTATCGTAATATAGATAGGAAAAAAATACAATTTGATTTTTTAGTAGAACATACAAAAAAACTCCACTTTGAAGAAGAAATTATATCTATGGGAGGTAGAGTATATTATGATTATTACCTTTTGAGAGATAAGAAAAAAGTAGGATATATTAGTCCAGAAGAATTTTTAAAAAAACATCCAGAAATAGATGCTATTCATATTAATGCTCAGGAGCCGAATACTTTAGTAAGGCTTTTAATAGCGGCAAAAAAACAAAATATACAATGTAGGATTTTTCATAGTCATAATGTCGGATATATAAATGGACAGAATATTAAGCAAAAAATATATGAAATATATGCAAGATATATTATTAAAAATTTTTCAGTAAAAAAATTAGCTTGTTCAATGGAAGCTGGGAATTTTATGTTTGGAAATGAAAACAATGTTAAAGTAATACCTAATTCAATAGATACACAAAAGTTTCGTTTTAATGAATGTTCAAGGACAAGAATAAGAAAAAGGTTATCTATTAATAAAGATGATATATTAATTGGATTTGTTGGGAGTTTTAATTATCAAAAAAATGTTTTATTTATCTTATATATTTTTAAAGAATTACTACAGATAAATAAAAATTATAAATTATTGATGATAGGTAATGGTAAGTTTGAGAAAGAATTTGAATTAGAATCAAAAAAATTAGGTATATCAGAAAATATTATTTGTATAGGGAATAGAAAAAATATTAATGAATATATGAGTGCTATGGACTTATTTTTATTCCCATCACGTTGGGAAGGATTTGGAACGGTATTGTTAGAGGCTCAAGCTTGTGGATTAACTTGTTTTACATCTAAAGATGTAGTTCCATTAGAAACAAATGTTAGTGGTAATGTCAACTTTATTTCATTAAAACAAACACCAAAGCAATGGGCAAATATAATTATAAATACTAATATAGAAAGATATGAAGGGCATAAGATTATAGAAAATTCGAAATATAATATTAATAATCTAGTTGACTTAATGCAGAAAATATATATATAGAAGATGTTGGATTAGGAGATAGAGATGCAAACTTTTGATAGTAGAGAAATTTTAGTTTCAGTAATAGTTCCTATATATAATGTGGAATTATATTTAGTAGAATGTATAGAGAGTATATTAGAACAAACATATACAAATTATGAAATAATTCTAGTTAATGATGGATCCACAGATTCATCTGGTAGTATTTGTGATAAATATGAAAAACAAAATAATAATATTAAGGTAATTCATAAAAAAAATGGTGGATTATCTTCAGCTAGGAATATGGGAATTGAAAAAGCAAAAGGTAATTATTATGTTTTTATAGATAGTGATGATGTAGTACATAAGGATTATTTAAATAATATGATGAAAATTGCTATTAAATATAACGCAGACATTGTAGCATGTGATTTTACAACAGGAGAAGAATGTTTTTGGGAGGATGTACCTAAAAATATTGAAGTTAGAAAAGGAAAACAAGTATTGGAACAAATGAATAATCGAGATGTACTTGTAACAGTTGCTTGGAATAAGTTATATAAAAGATATTTTTTTGATGATCTTAATTTAAGATATAAAAATGGGAAAATACATGAAGATATGTTTTTAGCACCTAAGCTATTAGATAATTGCAATATTATGGCTATCACCAATGAAAAGTTATATTTTTATCGTAATAGATCAAATAGTATAATGAATAGTAGTTTTAAAACTAAACATTTAGATATTTTAGAAGCATTAGAATATAGAATGGAATATTTTAAAAATAGAAATTATATGGATTTATATTTTTATGAAATTGAAAGTTATTCAAGAAAACTTATTTTTTTATATGATAGGATAAAAAGAGAAAATAATAAGTTTCCTAGAGAAAAAAAAGAGATTTTATCTAGGGCAAAGAAATTAATAGAGGATAAGAGTATATTTAAAAGATTTACATTAAAAAATAGAATAAAGCTAATATTATTAGTATATTTTTCAATTACTATTTAAGTTAGGAGAAAAAATGAACCTTTTAGAGTTAAAGAAAAAAATAGGACGTAGTAAGAGTTATTTGATTTTAAAAAAAATAATAATTAAATCATTTTATTATCTACCGATTAATGGGAAAAAAATTGTGTTTGATAATTTTGGAGGTAGGGGATATGGTGATGACCCTAAGTATATTGCAGAAGAAATACGAAAAAAATACAATAATGATTTTAAATTAATTTGGCTTACTTCTGATATGAAATCAGAATTTCCAGTAGAAATCAAACCTGTAAAATATGGAACAATTAGAGCTGCATATCACCTTTCTACCTCTAAAATTTGGATTGATAATATAAAATCATCAATTAAGGTAGAAAAGAAAAGTAATCAGTATTATATTCAAACATGGCATTCTACTTTAGGATTTAAAATGAATGAACAAGATGCAGAACTTTTACCTCAAAAGTATATTAGAGAAGCAAAGAAGGATGCTGCGATAACAGATTTAATGTATTCTAATAATGACTTTAGGATCGAAAAATATAGGAATCGATATTGGTATAATGGTGAAGTTATAAAGTGTGATGTTCCTAGAATGTCGATATTATTTGACTGTCCTAAAACTTTAAAACATCAAATATGTAGAAAGTATTCAATTAATGAATATAAAAAAATAGTATTATATGCACCTACATTTAGAAAAGATTCAAATATTGAATTATTTAAAATGAATTATGAAGAAGTATTACTTGCAATGAAAAAAAAATTTGGCGGAGATTTTGTGTTACTTATTCGGCTACATCCTAATGAAGCGATTTATAGTAAAGATTTGATATCACAAAATAGTAAAAATATATTTGATTTATCAATGTATCCAGATATGCAAGAAATATTGGCTATATCAGATATTTTAATCACAGATTATTCAGGATGTATGTTTGATTTTGGATTTGTTGAAAAGCCAGTATTTTTATTTGCTAAGGATTTAGAAAAATATAAATTAAATGAGAGGAAAATGTATTTTTCTATCGAAGAGGTTCCATTTACTATAGCTGAAAGTGAAATAGATTTAATAACAAATATTAATAATTTTAATTATGATGAATATAGGTATAATTGTAATGCATTTAAAAATAAAATTGGATTTAATGATTCTGGAAAAGGGGCTGAAATTATAACAAATATAATAATAAATAAAATTAGAGAATAAAAATTTATAATAAAATTAATATAGTAGCTTTATAATAATGAGAAAGGAATAATTATGCGTAATACAGAGAGTATAAAAAATCAAGTGTTTTCTGGAGTTTTTTGGAAACTTACTGAGAGGATGTTTGCCCAAAGTATTTCCTTTATTGTATCAGTTATTTTGGCAAGGATATTATTACCAGAAGCCTATGGGATGGTGGCCATGGTAATGGTATTTATAAATATTGCTGATGTTTTTGTTTCAGGAGGAGTTAGTAATGCTTTAATACAAAAGCATGATGCAGATGAAATTGATTTTTCGACTATATTTTATTGTTCATTTGTAATTGCATGTATAATTTATAGTTTAATATTCTTAACAGCACCATGGATTGCAAAATTTTATAATATGCCAGAATTAATTGATGTAATAAGGATATTTGGAATTAGAATTATAATCACATCCTATAATTCTATTCAACATGCATATGTATCGAGAAATATGCTATTTAAAAAGTTTTTCTATTCAACATTCTGGGGAACTGTAATTTCAGGTGTTATAGGTATTTTTATGGCATATCATGATTTTGGAGTATGGGCTTTAGTTGCACAGTATATGTCAAATACTATAATTGATACAATTGTTTTAATGTTTACAATTAAGTGGAAACCTAAACTGGTTTTTTCATTTAAAGCAGCTAAAAATTTAATGTCTTTTGGATGGAAGATACTGCTAGCAAATTTAATAGGCACACTTTATAATAATATACGATCACTTATAATAGGAAGATCATATACAGCATCAGATTTAGCTTATTACAATAGGGGTAAGAATTTTCCAGACTTGATTATGAATAATGTTGCAAGTTCAATAACATCAGTGTTATTTCCTGCTATGTCTAATGCAGCTGGTGATATACATATAGTAAAGAAAATGACAAGACAGGCAATGAGAATAACTTCATATATTGTATTTCCTATGATGCTAGGTATGGCAATAGTTGCACGTCCATTTATTTTAACTATTTTAACGGAAAAATGGATTGAATGTACTAGCTATATGCAAATGGTATGTTTATACAGTGCATGTCATACGATAACGCAAACTAATTTACAAGCAATAAATGCCATTGGAAGAAGTGATATAGTTTTAAAATTAGAATTTATTAAGAAGCCAGTGAGTATTTTATTGGTTGTATTTGGTATGCGTTTTGGAGTTTTTGGTGTGGCATTATCATTACCGATATCTGGAATATACACGATGATAGTAAATATGCAACCTAATAGAAAACTTTTAAATTATAGTATGAAAGAGCAAGGAAAGGACTTATTACCAGCTATAATTATGTCAATAATTATGGGGATTTGTATTTATCCTATTAAATATTTAAATTCACCTAATATTATAATATTAGCTTTACAAGTATTTTTTGGAATAATAATATATATTGCTATATCAATATTTACAAAAAATGAATCATTTTTATATCTTATTAGACTTTTAAAAGAAAGAAAAAATAAAGATATAGATTATAAACAAATTTCATAAAGTATTTATATTTTTACTGTGTATAGATATTAAAGTTAAGTTTGTAATACATATAGAAAAAATATTTAATATAGAAAGATAATTAAACTTTAATTATAAATATATAGCATATTTATACTGATGATTAATATCATAGATATAGAAAAGTATGTATTTATAAAAATTCAGGGAGTATAAAATGAGTAAAAGAGTAAAAAAAGCAATAATACCAGCAGCTGGTCTTGGTACAAGATTCTTACCAGCAACTAAATCACAACCAAAGGAAATGTTACCAATAGTAGACAAACCAACACTTCAATACATAATAGAAGAAGCTATTCAATCAGGAATAGAAGAAATACTAATAGTAACAGGAAGAAGTAAAAAATCTATAGAAGATCACTTCGACCGTTCTGTTGAATTAGAACTTGAACTTGAGCAAAAAGGTAAAACTGAAATGCTAGAAATGGTTCAAGATATATCAAACATGGTAAACATTCACTACATAAGACAAAAGGAACCAAAAGGGTTAGGACATGCTGTGCATTGTGCTAAGAGTTTTATAGGAGATGAGCCTTTTGCAGTTTTACTTGGGGACGATATAGTAGACGCAGAAGTGCCTTGTCTAAAACAAATGATAGATGCTTATGATGAGTACAAAACTTCAATATTAGGTGTGCAAGAAGTTGCAAATGAAAATGTGGACAAGTACGGGATATTAGATGTTAAATATATTGAAGACAGAGTATATAAAGTAAAAGATATGGTTGAAAAGCCATCTGTGGAAGATGCACCTTCTAATATAGCGATACTTGGAAGATATATAATAACTCCTGAGATATTCAATATATTAGAAAATCAAGAGGCGGGTAAAGGTGGAGAGATTCAATTAACTGATGCTCTTCAAACTTTAGCAACTAAAGAAGCTATATATGCATATAACTTTGAAGGAAGAAGATATGATGTTGGGGATAAGTTAGGATTCTTAGAGGCAACTGTAGATTTTGCATTAAAAAGACCTGAGCTTAGAGATGAATTTGAAGCATTTATAAAAGAAAAGGCTGCTTGTATAGAAAGATAGATATTGAGATTATGCTTATTAATAAGGCATAAATTTATTAAATTAATTAGCCTCTGGAAAGTTTTTATTATAACGACCAGAGGCTTTTATTTAGAGGGAGAATTTTATTATGAGTATATTAATTATAGGGGGAGCAGGGTATATTGGCTCTCATACAGTGAAATATTTTATTGAACAAAATGAGGATGTAATAATTGTAGATAATTTATTAACAGGACATAAAGAAGCTATTTTAAGTGATAAGTTTTATGAATGTGATATAAGAGATAAGGAAAATTTAGATAAAATATTTAAAGAAAATAATATAGAAGCTGTTATTCATTTTGCAGCAAATTCACTAGTCGGAGAAAGTATGATAAAACCATATGAATATTATCATAACAACGTATATGGTATGATGTGTTTATTAGATGTAATGAAAGAAAATAATGTAGATAAAATAGTATTTTCATCTACTGCAGCTACATATGGTGAACCTAAAAATATACCTATATTAGAATCTGATGATACAAATCCAACTAATACATATGGTGAGACAAAGTTAGCCATGGAAAAAATGATGAAGTGGTTTGATAATGCCTATGGAACGAAATATGTTTCATTAAGATATTTTAATGCTGCTGGTGCATATTTTGATGGAAGTATTGGGGAAGCACATACTACTGAAACTCATCTTATACCATTAATACTTCAAGTTCCTCTTGGAAAAAGGGAGCATATAAGTATATTTGGAAATGATTATGATACAAATGACGGAACTTGTATCAGAGATTATATCCATGTTATGGATTTGGCATCTGCTCATTACAAAGCACTAGAGTATTTAAGAAAAGGTAATGAAAGTAATATATTCAACCTAGGTAATGGAAATGGATATTCAGTTAAAGAAGTTATAGATGTTGCGAGAAGAGTTACAAGTCATGAAATACCAGCTAAGTTAGAAGAAAGAAGAAGTGGTGATCCTGCTGTTCTTATTGCATCTAGTGATAAGGCTAAAGAGATTCTTGGGTGGAAACCAGAGTATGATTCACTTGAAAGAATTATCGAAGATGCGTGGAGATGGCATAAGAATAATGTAAATGGATATAAAAAACTAGCAATAAATAAAATTTAGATAAACATTAATTATATAGATATACTACTTGAGGGGGTGGATAAAATATATATATTAAATTTTATTAGAGGATTTTGTATGGCATTAGCTGATAGTATCCCAGGTGTATCAGGAGGTACTATTGCGTTCATACTAGGATTTTATGATGAGTTTGTAAGTTCATTACACAACTTAATATCGGGGAGTAAAGTAGAAAGAATTAATGCATTAAGGTTTTTATCTAAGATTGGTATAGGATGGGTTACTGGATTTATATTATCTGTAATCTTTATAACAGCTATATTTGAAAAGAATATTTATGAAATCAGTTCTTTATTTTTAGGGTTTATAATAGCCTCTATACCTTTGATAATTAAATCAGAAAAAAGAACATTGTCAGAAGGGAAAAATATCATATTTTTATTAATCGGAATTGTTGTAGTATTTACAATGACATATTTTAACCCAATAAGTAGTAGTGGAAGAAGTTTTTCGATTAAAGCTGAAAATTTAGGATTGATATTTGGAATATATATTTTCTTGTCTGGTATGATTGCTATATCAGCAATGGTTTTACCGGGAATATCAGGCTCTACTATTTTATTAATCTTTGGACTTTATACTCCTATTCTTAATGCTATAAAGGGTATACTAAAATTAAATTTTGAATACTTACCAGGGGTTGTTATCTTCGGAAGTGGTATCTTAATTGGTGTTTTACTAACTATAAGAAGTGTTAGATATTTGTTGAGAAAGTTTAGATCACAAACAATATACTGTATTATTGGTCTTATGATTGGGTCTATATATGCAGTTATTATGGGGCCATTATCACTAGAAGTTCCACAATCGCCAATGAATTTAGAAAGTTTTAATATAATATTTTTTGTTATAGGATGTATATTAGTTCCAGCGTTAGAAATGCTTAAAGTATTATTAAAAAGTAAAAGTGATGATTTAGAGCAAGATACTCATATAGAAGATATGATTTAAAAATATAATATAAATTAGCAAACAATAAATATAGAATATTATTTATACTTCTTAAAAACATAAAAAACATTCTATATTTGACTCTAAAAAAACAATGTGCTAAAATTTAATTAACAATGAATAATTAATTAACGGTGTCATGAAGATACTTGCACTCTACAAGTGCGTGTATTTTTATGGCATTTTTTGTTTTATAAAAGAAATAAGGGGTGGGAATTATGAGTATGAAAGAATTTTTAAAGGAAAATGAGAGATATTGGGCTGATAGGGCAGAGGGATATTGCCAAGTTAATATAGGAGAGTTAAAAAGCGATAAAAAATTAGAATGGATTGACATTATAAAATCTAATGCACCAGTTTTCGCTGGTGATAGAAGATTAAAGGTATTGGATATAGGATGTGGACCAGGATTTTTCTCAATAATATTAGCATCTGCTGGGTACGATGTGACTGCTGTTGATTATACTGAAGAGATGTTAAACAAAGCGAGAGAAAACGCAGGTGATTTGAAGGATAAGATTAAGTTTAGAAGAATGGACGCACATAATCTGGAGTTTGGAGAGGGAGAGTTTGATTTAATTGTAACTAGAAATCTTACTTGGAACCTTAAAGATCCAGAAAAAGCTTATAAAAGTTGGTATAAGGTATTGAGAAATGGCGGAAAGATGATAAATTTTGACGCTAATTGGTATTTACATTTATTTGATGATGAAAAAAGAAGAGAATATGAATCTGATAGAAAGAATGTGGAGCTTTCTGGAATGGAGGACCACTACACATGCACAGATATAGATTCTATGGAAGATATAGCTAGACAACTTCCACTTAGCAAGATTCAAAGACCTGTTTGGGACAAGATTGTTTTAGATAAAATAGGTTTTAAAAATATACAAATAGACCAAAATATTTGGACAAAAACTTGGAATGAAGAAGAAAAATTAAATTATGGTTCTACACCGATGTTTATGATAATTGGGGAGAAATAAACAAATAAAAAATACATCAACTTAAAAGGGATATATGGAGGCGATTTAAATGAATTTAGTAGATAGAATAGAAAGTTATTGGTCAAAGAGAAGTGATGATTTTTCTGACTTAAGAATAGAAGAGTTAAACAGCGATAAGAGACAATTATGGCAAGATGAAATAATATCAAACTTACCAGATAAAGAACATTTAAAAGTATTAGATGTTGGGTGTGGACCAGGATTTTTCTCTGTTATATTAGCATCTTTGGGGCATGATGTTGTTGGGATTGATTTGACAGAATCAATGATAGAAAAAGCTGGGGAAATAGCTGATATGCTAAATTATGATATAGATTTTCAGGTTATGAATGCACAAGAGTTGAGTTTTGATGATGAGGAATTTGATGTAGTTATTTCTAGAAATTTGACATGGACATTACCTGATATAGAAAAGGCTTATAAGGAATGGTACAGAGTTTTGAAAAAAGATGGAGTGCTTTTAAACTTTGATGCCGATTATGGACATGTTTCATTAAAAGAAGAGATGAAATCGCTAGGAAAAGAACATGCTCATAATATGATGGATTCTAAGTTAGTAAAGGAATGTGATGATATTAAGCAAGAACTAGAAATAAGCAAAAAACATAGACCTCTATGGGATGAAAAATACCTACAAGAGATAGGTTTTGAATCATGTAAAACCGACTGTGAAGTAAGCGGAAGGATTTATAAAATAAAAGATGATTTTTATAATCCAACGCCTATGTTTAAAGTCTGTGCAGTTAAAAATATATAAAAGTTAGTTAAAAATAAATTAGTTAAAATAAACATAAAATATATGCAAATAAATATATAAATATAAGGTAAATAATAAAATATTTTACATATTAAAAAAAGCAGTGCGAAAATTTTACACTGCTTTTTTTGATGCAATTTTATATAATAGAAGTTGTGGAAATTATAAATTTTTAATAAAATTAAATTAAATAGGAGGATATTGGAAATATTTATGAAAGCTAATCATTTAAGAACGAAAAAAATGCTGATTTATGGCGAGCTAGAAAAGTACAGGATACTAGCAGAATCATTATTAGTAGGATTATTAGTAGGACTAGTGATAGTAATGCACAGGCTTATTTTATCAAATGTGTTTTCTCTGTTCAAAAAGTTCTATAACATGGGTAGAGAAAACTTTATCTATATACCACTTATATTTGCAGTACTGATATTTCTGGGATATATCGTAGGAAAATCTGTAAAGTTAGACCCTATGATAACTGGTAGTGGTATACCCCAAGTTGAGGGAATATTACTTAGAAAGCTAAAGCAAAAGTGGTATAGTGTTTTAGTTTTAAAATTTGTAAGCGGTCTTGTCTGTTTGGGGACAGGTTTATCACTAGGGAGAGAAGGCCCATCTGTTCAAATTGGGGCATGTGTTGGAGAAGGATTTGCTGAAACGACGAAAAAAATGGACAATGAAAAGAAATATTTTATAACATGTGGGTCGAGTGCAGGGCTTGCGGCGGCGTTTAATGCACCTATGGCAGGTGTTATGTTTTCGCTAGAAGAGGCGCATAAAAACTTTTCACCAATCGTTCTTCTTTCGGCTATATCAGCATCACTTGCGGCTGATTTTGCATCTAAAAACTTCTTTGGATTAAAACCATCATTGAACTTCCAACAATTGTCAGCAATGCCGTTAAAGTATTATTGGGCATTATTAATTTTGGGAGTTGTTGTAGGAATTAGTGGAACGATTTTTAATAAGGGGCTATTAATATCTCAAATATTATATAAAAAAACAAACTTATCTATAGAAATGAAGTGCATTATACCGTTTATAATAACTGGTATAGTTGGACTTACACTACCATCATTATTAGGTGGTGGACATGATTTAATAATGAGTTTACAAAATTTAAATATATCGACGAAATTATTAGTATTTTACATAATAATTAAATTTATATTTACTTTTATATGCTTTGGTTCTGGAGCGCCAGGAGGTATATTCTTCCCATTATTAACTTTAGGCTCTTTAGTTGGAGATTTAGTAGGTATTATCATGGTTACTTACTTCAATATTCCATCGCATTATTTATTAAACTTTATAGTAATAGCAATGGCTGGACATTTTGCAGCTATAGTAAAATCGCCAATAACAGCGATTATATTAATATCTGAGATGACGGGCTCACTTAATCACTTACTTTCTCTAGCAGTTGTGTCATTAGTTGCTCTTTTAGTTTCTGACTTATTAAATACAAAACCGATTTATGAGGCATTATTAGATAGAATTTTACAAAGTAATCATCTTTCTTTGGAAGGAAGTTATAACAAAAAGACATTAGTTGAGGTTTCTGTAGAGTTAGGAAGTGTAATGGATAACAATTATATAAAAGATATTGCATGGCCAGAGGGGTGTCTAGTTGTATCAATACTTAGAGGTGAAAAGGAAATAATCCCTTGTGGATCGACGCTACTTCTCGCAGGTGATTTGGTGACTGTTATGACAAACGAAAAAACAGCTCCAAATGTGCTAGATGATATAAGCAAGAAGGCTAGTTGTTATTAAGTTTTGCTAAAATAAAATTATATTTATGAAAGTAGTTATTTTGATGTATTTTTATATCAAAATAAGAGAACAATTAAATAAGGATATTTTTGATCGTATATTTGATATAATATGATGATGTAGATAATTTGATAAAATCACGACAGTATATTTTTATATTGTCGTGATAATTTTTAATACATTAAGGTGGAAAATATGATAGATATAGATAATTTAAATAAAAATCAGCAAATAGCAGTAAATCATGTCGATGGACCATGTATGGTATTGGCTGGGCCAGGGTCAGGAAAGACAAGGGTAATAACTTATAGAATTGTGAATATGGTCATGAACGAAGGTATACCACCAACTAGAATCCTTGCGATAAGTTTTACAAAGGCATCTTCAATCGAGATGAAAAACAGAGCCTTAAGTATATGCAATGATTTTAGAATGAATAAGGTAACTTTCGGTACGTTTCATGCGGTATTTTTCAGGATTCTTAGAAAATTTGAAAAGATGAATTTAGATAGTATTTTGGACGAAAAGACAAAACGTTTCGCACTTAAAGGGATTTTAAAAAGTCTAAATGTAGAAAATGGAGAAGATGATGAGCTTATAGGCCAAGTTATAAATGAAATCTCATATGTAAAAAATGAGCTTATGGATAAAGCTGATTTTCACTCTGAAGTACTTACAAAAGACGAATTTATAAATACATACAATATGTATGAAAATTATAAAGATGAAATCAAAAAAATAGACTTTGACGATATGTTAATCAGAACATACTACTTATTACAAAACAATCCTCAAGTGCTTGAAATTGTGAGAAATGTATACAAATATATTTTAGTAGATGAGTTCCAAGATGTTAACAAAGTTCAGTTTGAAGTTTTAAAATTAATTGCGGGTGAAGATAAAAATATATTTGTAGTGGGAGATGAGGACCAAAGTATATACGGATTTAGAGGTTCAAGACCAGATTTCTTACTTAAATTTAAAGACTACTTTAAAGAGGCAAAAGAAGTCAGACTAGATATAAACTATAGGTCAAAATCAGAAATAATAAGCACTGCAAATAGATTAATTGACAAAAATCAAAACAGATACAATAAAGTCATCAAATGTGCCCAAGATGAAAAGGGAAATGTGGAGTATTTAACTCCAAAAGATTCGGAAGATGAAGCTATACAAATAGCTAAGGATATACTAGAAAAGGTAAAGGAAGATTATGTTGAGTATGATGATTTTGCTGTAATATACAGAACAAATATCCAGTCGAGAGCATTAGTAGATGTATTTATGGATATGAGGATTCCGTTTGTAATTAGAGATTCTGTCGTTACGATATACGACCATTGGGCAGCAAAAGATATATTATCATACTTAAGATTATCAATTGACCCAGATTCAAACCAAGACTGGATAAGAATAATCAACAAACCATTTAGATATATATCTAGAGAAAGCATAAACTCAGTAAAAGATGAAAAATTTTTCTTAAATGCTTTAATAACGAAGTGTAACTTACACCAAAAACAAGTAAAAACAATAACTGATTTAGAAATAGATTTAAGTTATTTAAAAGCATTATCACCAAAGAATGCAATTTCTTATATAAGAAGTACGCTAGACTATGATAAGTATATATTAGATTATTGTATGAATAGAAAAATAAAACCAAATGGCTTAATCGAAATACTTAACGAGGTTGAAAGTTCTTCATCAAACTTCCAAACTATCGAAGAATATCTAAATCATATAGAAAAAGTAAAAGAAGAATTACAAGAAAATCAAAAGCACAAAGAAGTAAATGGAGTAATATTTACAACTATGCACAGTGCAAAAGGTTTAGAGTTTGACAATGTGTATATAATCGGAGTAAATGACGGGACTATACCTCATGAAAAGTCATACGATATAGAAGATGATGAAAAACGAGATGAACAAATAGAAGAAGAAAGAAGACTTATGTATGTTGCAATCACAAGGGCTAAAGATAGATTATGCATAAGTTGCCCACAAAATAAATACGGCAAGAAAGTCTCTATTTCTAGATTCATAAATGAAATAGAAGAACCATTAAATTCAGAATTAAAGCAAGTAAGTGTTGGTGATAAAGTATATCACAAGACATTTAAAGAAGGAAAAGTAATAGAAAAGAAAAACAATATGATAACTGTAAAATTTAAAAATTCTACAAAGACTTTAGACTATAAAATATGCTTAAGAAAGAAAATTATAAGAATAATATAAGAATATTAAGAATAATATAAAATAAATAAATTAAAATTATTTAAAATAATTGACAAAAATGTAAAATATATCTTATAATTAGTATTAATTTAATACAAATAATTCTGTGAAAAAGAAAGTAGCATAAATATAAATTAAAGCGAGCTGAGTATGGTGTGAGTCAGCAATGGAGTTTATTGTGAAGAGAGCTTTGGAGAAGACTATCTGAGATAACAGTAGGATAGGAGGTATGCCTGCCTTAAAGGCTTGAGTGGATAATTAAAATTTTATTTTTGATTATCAAAAAGAGTGGTAACGCGGTAATTCGTCTCTTAGTTTTTTAACTAAGGGACTTTTTTTATACAAATTTTTATATAGGAACAAGGGGGAATTAATAATGAAATTAAAAAAATTATTAGCAACAGGATTAGCAGCAATGATGGTTATGGGATTAGTTGGATGCAGTAGTTCATCAGGAAGTTCAAGTGCCCAAACAGACAAATTACAACAAATAAAAGATGCAGGAGTATTGAAAGTAGGTACAAGTGCTGAATATTCTCCATATGAATTCCACAAAGTTGTAGATGGAGAAGACAAAATCGTTGGATTTGATGATTTCGTAGTTCAAGAGATTGCAAAAGATATGGGAGTAAAAGTTGAATACGAAGATATGGGCTTTGACGGTTTATTAGGAGCATTACAAGCTGATAAAGTTGATATAGTTTTAGCTGGTATGACACCAGATGAAAAAAGAAAGAAAAGTGTGGACTTCTCTGAAATATACTACACAAATAGCAATGTTTGTATAGTTGCAAAAGGTAAAGAAGATTCTATAAAAAGTTCAGATGATTTGAAAAAATTAAAAGTAGGGGTACAAAAAGGATCAACTCAAGCAGATTATGTTACTAATACATTAGGAATAACTGATGCAACTCAATTAAAAAGAATACCAGATTTAATGTTAGAACTTCAAAACGGTAAAATAGATGTTATAGTTACTGGTAAAGCAGTTGCTCAAATAAACGTTAAAAAATACGACCATATAGCAATATGTAAAACAACAGTAGGTGATGATGTTGCAGAAACTGCTGCTGCAGCAGTCAAAAAATCTAGTAAAAATGCTGATAATACTTCATTCTTAAAATCTATAAATGACACTATAAAAAGATTAGAAGATAGTGGAGATATGGATAAATACATGGAAGAAGCTTTAAAATTAGCAGAATAATAGGCAATTAAATTAGGAGATGTGATTATGGATTTTAGTATATTAAATGGATACTATGGGGTACTTATGGAGGGTACTAAATATACAATTTTAGTATCATTAGTATCTTTAGTAGTAGGATTTGTACTTGGCTTATTGATTTGTCTAATGAAAATGTCAAATTTTAAAGTTCTAAAGCTTTTATCTAGTGCTTATGTACAAATATTAAGAGGAACACCTTTATTTGTTCAAGTTTTTATTATTTATTTTGGTTTACCACAAGTAGGTATAGATTTCCCAGATGTAGGGCCTATATCATCTAAATTTATCGCTGGTGCATTTGCATTATCTATAAATTCAAGTGCGTATATAGCAGAGATATTTAGATCAGGAATACAATCAGTTGATAAAGGTCAAATGGAAGCTAGTAGATCATTAGGTTTAGGATATACAGATACTATGAGATTTGTAATAGTACCACAAGCTGTTAAAAACGTATTACCAGCATTAGCAAACGAATTTATAACATTAGTAAAAGAATCATCAGTTCTTTCAGTTATAGGAACTCAAGAAATCATGTTTAAAGCTGGTATAGTCGTTACAGCAGTTTATAGTCCAATGGAACCATATGTAGCTGCAGCAGTTATATATCTTGTATTAACAACAATATTATCAAAATTAGTTGGTATATTAGAAAAGAAACTAGCTAAATCAAATTAATAAGGGAAAGTGATAAAATGATAAATATAAAGAATTTGCATAAATCATTTGGAGATTTAGAAGTAATAAAAGGTATTGATTTAGAAATCAAAAAAGGTGAAATAGTAACTATAGTTGGACCAAGTGGCTCTGGAAAAAGTACAGTACTTAGATGTATGAACTTATTAGAAGTTCCAACAAAGGGGCAAATAATATTTGAAGGAACAGATATTACAGATAAAAAAGTGAATATTGATGAAATTAGACAAAGAATAGGTATGGTATTCCAAAACTTTAATCTATTTCCTAACATGACTGTTTTAGACAATATTACTTTGGCACCAATGAGATTAAAAAAATTAAGCAGAGAAGATGCCAACAAAAAGGCAGAGATATTACTTGAAAGAGTAGGATTATTAGATAAAAAAGACTCTTATCCATCACAATTATCAGGTGGTCAAAAACAAAGGATAGCAATAGCTAGAGCATTAGCAATGGAACCTGATATGATGTTATTTGATGAGCCTACATCAGCTCTTGACCCAGAAATGGTAAAAGAAGTTTTAGATGTTATAAAGGAATTAGCAGAAGATGGTATGACGATGGCAATAGTAACACATGAGATGGGATTTGCAAAAGAAGTATCAGATAGACTGCTATTTGTAGATGGAGGAAAGATAATTGAAGACGACAAACCAGAAGTTGTTTTCGAGCATCCAACACACGAAAGAGCAAGAGAATTCTTCTCAAAAATATTATCATAAACAGAAGGAGGTTATTAAAATACTAATCGATTAATATTTTAATAACCTCCTTTTCTTTTTAGTTATAGATTTTATTAAAAATCTAAGTCAGTTATATATTAACAATATACTCCTTTTTCGAAGTAATCTTTTATTTCTTGTGAATTATTAGTTTTACCTAAAGCTAACATAAGTTTTATTCTAGCTTTTTGACCTGGTAAATCTCCGCCGAATATACATCCTATATTTTTTAAATCACGTCCAGAACCTAAGTAGCCGTAAGAGTCATAAACTCTACCAGTTAAACATCTTGAAACTAATACTACTTCTACACCTTTTTCTCTAGCGTATTCAATACCTCTAAACATTTCTGGTGGTATATTTCCTCTACCCATACCTTCGATTACGATACCTTTATATCCGCTATCAGCAGCGAATTTTATTAAATCATCGCCCATATCAAGACCTGACTTGAATAAAGCAACTTTTGATTCAAATTTATCAGTATCTATAAACGTCTTTTTAGATGCATCTTTTAATAATAAAAGTTGGTTACAGTCTATTATACCTAAAGGACCGTGAGCTGGTGATTGGAAAGTATTTAATGAAAGTGTATCTGTTTTTGTAACTTCAGATGCAAGAAGGATCTCGTTGTTCATAGCAACAAGAACACCTTTACCAACAGCAGAGTCTGATATTGCCGTACAAACTGCTGCAGATAAGTTGCTAGATCCGTCGTATCCAAGTTCAGAACTACTTCTCATAGCTCCAGTAACGACTATAGGTTTTTCAGTATTTATAACTAAATCTAAGAAATATGCAGTTTCCTCTAAACTATCCGTACCGTGAGTAACAACAACACCGCATATATCTTCTCTTTCTAATAGATTATTTATATAATGTTTTAATTCCATTAATTTTTCAAAGCTCATGTGAGGGCTTGGTATTTCATCAAAATTGTGACCTTCTATTGTAGCAACTTTGTTTATGTTAGTTGCTAAAGATAATATTTCTTCTCCAGATAAACTAGGTATAGCCGCTCCAAGTTCTGGATCTATTGTCATAGATATTGTTCCACCAGTGAAAACAACAGCTACTTTTTTCTTAATTGGCATAATGCACCTCCGAATGTCAAATATAATTACATTTAATATTTTATAATATGTTTTCAATTATGTACATCTTTTATATTTGGGATTAATGCTTGATTTTATACCGATAGATGATAATTTAATTATTTTTTTGTTTTTACATAATAAAATTAGAAAATATGACACTTATTAATTAAAAAATTAAACAAATAGGCGAAAATTCCGTAAAAAATAAAGTTTACACGTAGGAAAATGATTGCAAAGGCTTTAAAATTAAAGCATTATTAAATAACAACATAACAATTAAAGTTATTTATCCTTTATACAATCAAGACGAAATAAATAAAGACTACAAAGACACGATAATAATAAATACCTTAAATAATAAAAAAATAAAAATAAATTTAGTTGGAATAGATTTGAATGAATGTATAGACTATATTTCTAATCATAATATTACATAAAAAAATAGAGAAGTGATAAACACTTCTCTATTTTTAATAGCAAAAAAAGAGCCAGGGGAAGCTCTTTTTTTAAGGGGTCAAACTGATTCCGTTTCAATTTAACAATAATAAATAATATAAAGTCTATTCTCAAAAGGGGTATTCGAATAGAAATATTAGTATGGCTATCTGGGGGATAACCTTAAATTTATAATAGCAAAATTCGACATAAAAATCAAATGGTATTTTTTGGTAATTAGAAAAATCGTAATTTTATATAGTATTACCAATACTTTGATAATTATTTATTATTAAAATATAAAATATTAAGAAAAAAATAAAATCATAACACAGAAATTAATTGATTGGAAAAAACTATACAGAAATGCTAGGGAATAAATTTAAGTGAATTTATTTACAGTCAAAAGATAATATTTTTAATCCTAAAACCTTAAAAATTAAAGGCTTTAATGGTATAATATATAAGTCATTCAGATAGATTAGATTTTTTATCTAAAAGCTCGAATATAAACGAATTATTGTATAAATTTATATAAATATTTGATAAAAAGGACGGTGTAGTAATATGGAAATTTATTTAGATAATAGTGCAACAACAAAACCATATCAAGAAGTTGTCGATAAAATGGTTCTAGCTCTTACTACTCAATATGGAAATCCTTCATCTATACACAAAAAAGGTATAGAAGTTGAAAGAGAAATAAAAGAAATAAGAAGAAACATAGCGAGAAGTTTAGGTGCTAAAGAAAATGAAATATATTTCACATCAGGTGGTACTGAATGTAACAATACCATCATAAGAAGTGTGGCAAGATTAAATAAAAAGACTAAAAACCACATAATATCAACAGTAATAGAGCATCCTTCAGTTTTAGATACTCTTAAAGATTTAGAATCAGAAGGATTTGAAGTAACATATTTACCAGTTGATAAAGATGGAAAAATATCTATAGAAGATTTAAAAAATGCAATTAAAAAAGAAACTATATTAGTATCTATAATGCATGTTAATAATGAAATCGGAACTATACAACCTATAGAAGAAATCGGAAAATACTTAAAATCTTTAGACGAAAAAATATATTTACATGTAGATGCGGTACAATCTTATGCAAAAATTAAGTTTAGACCATCAAGATATAATATAGATTTTATGAGTGTCAGTGGTCATAAATTACATGGTCCTAAGGGAATTGGATTTATGTATGTAAAAGAAAACAACAGAATAAAACCACTTCTTACTGGTGGAGGACAAGAAATCGGAATAAGATCAGGAACTGAAAATGTACCAGGAATATACGGAATTGGTGAAGCTGTTAAAGTTATAAACAAAGATTTAGAAGGGACTATAGACAAAATAAGAGAACTTAGAGATCTTTTAAAAGAAGAAATATTAGCTAATATAGATGATGTTAAAATAAATACACCTGAAGATGGTGTCTGTCATGTTTTAAATGTTTCATTTAGAGGAGTTAGAGGAGAAGTTCTTCTTCATTATTTAGAACAAAAAGAAATCTATGTATCTACAGGGTCTGCATGTTCTTCTAAGAAAAAGGGAAGTCATGTACTAAATGCTATAGGTTTAACTCCAGAAGAAATTGAAGGAGCTATAAGATTTAGTTTAAGCGATTTAAATACAAAAGAAGAAATACTAGAAACTATTAAAGTTTTAAAAGAATCTGTATCAGATTTAAGAATGATAATAGGAAGAAGAAGATAGTATATAAATAAAATCTAGAAATAGAGTAAAAATAAAGAGGAAGATAATTAAAAGAAAGGAGTATGCCAGGATAATAATTTTGGCAACGTGAGAAAGTGTATAACGCGTTAATTGTAAAATACGGAGAAATAGGAATCAAAGGAAAAAACAGATATATATTCGAAAATAAATTAATAAAAAACATAAAAAATATGTTAAAACCATTAGGTAAATTCGATGTATACAAAGAATACGGAAGAGTTTATGTTGAACTTGGTGACTACGACTATGAAGAAGTAATGGAAGAAGTTAAAAAAGTATTCGGTATAGTTGGAGTATGTCCAGTTATAAAATTAGACAGAAAATCAGACGATATCGAAGAAGCTTATCAATTATTACAAGAGACTGCATTAAAAGTTTTAGAAGAAAAAATAGAACAAGGATGCAAAAACTTCAAAGTTGAAAGTAGAAGAGGAGATAAGTCATTCAGAATGACATCTCAAGAAATGAGTATAGATATAGGTGGATACTTATTAAGCAAAACTGAAGGAAAAATACCAGTTGAATTAAGAAATCCAGAAACAAAAATAAAATGTGAACTTAGAGAGCACAATGTAGTAGCTTATAGTGATACTGTGCCTGGTTATGGTGGTCTTCCAATAGGAACTAATGGTAAAGCTATGTCTTTATTATCTGGTGGTATAGACTCTCCTGTTGCATCATGGATGGTTGCAAAAAGAGGGGTAGAAGTTGAATGTATACACTTCCACACATATCCTTTCACAAGTGAAAAATCAATGGAAAAAGTAAGAGATTTAGCAAGAATATTAGCTAAATACTGTGGAAAAGTTAGACTTCATAAAGTTAACTTACTAGAAATACAAAAAGCTGTTGGTGCAAACTGTAAAGAAGAAGCTATGACTATAATATCTAGACGTTTTATGATGAGAATAGCTGAAGAAGTAGGTAAATTAAGAAGATGTGACGCATTAGTTACTGGTGAAAGTATAGGACAAGTTGCATCACAAACAATACAAGGTCTTACTTGTACAAATGCATCTGTAAGTATGCCAGTTTTCAGACCATTAATCGCAATGGATAAAACTGAAATAATCGATGTAGCTAAAACTATAGGAACATTTGAAACATCAATAATACCAGAAGAAGATTGTTGTTCAGTATTTGCTCCAAAAAGACCAGTTACAAAACCTAAATTAGACAGAATAGAAGCTGACGAAGCATCTTTAGATGTAGAAGGTTTAATAGCTGATGCTATAGAAAAAATGGAAGTTGAAATTATAGAATTCTAGGGAGAGTATTTAGCAATTATGGAGATTTTGTGTGTTGGTTTGGGTGGATTTATAGGTGCTATATCAAGATATCTTATATCAATGCAGGCATCTAAGTTTTTTACTGGACGAATACCTATAGGAACATTATTTGTAAATATTTTAGGCGGATTACTTATAGGATTTATTTTAGAATTAAATTCAAAAACTAATGTGATTTCGCCACAAATGAAATTATTCTTAACTACAGGACTTATGGGAGGGCTTACTACTTTTTCTACATTTAGTTATGAGACAGTAGGTCTTTTCTCTGATGGAAGTTATATAAGTGCAATGGTAAATATAATTTTAAATGTTATACTTAGTTTAATTGGAGTAGTTATAGGTAAAAGTATTCTTATAAATTTAATATAATAAAAGATAGCAATATATAAAGATATACAGATCTTTATATATTGCTTTTTTTAATTTCAAGCGTATTATCTTAAGAAGCGGACGAAGTCATTGGCTCTATGAATGAGGTGAATTTGTCTTTATTAAATAAAGTATTTTAAAAAGTATAATAAAAATGTTGACATATATTGGTAAGGTATACTACTATTTAAAACATATTAATCATACTAATATAGTAGGAAATAGGGGAGAATAAAAATAATTAATTAAATATGGGGGGATAAATATTCTCTGATATAAGTTATTTTAAAAGTCCAACTGTAATAGTAGTACCAAAAGGCGATAAAAGTATAAAATCGCTTGAAGATTTACAAGGGAAGGAAATCCAAGCCATATCAGGAACAGCAGTTGCTATGTATTTAGAAGATTATAACGAAAAACACAGCGACAATCCAATAAAATTAGCATATGCAGAAGCAGATACTGCAACATTTATACACAATGTAACAGCAGGGAGATATCCAGCTTATATCTGTAATGAGTCATATGTAGAACAAGTCGAAAAACAATTAGGTATAGATGCGGATGTAGTACCTATAGAAAATTCAGATGAAATCCAAGATTCAAGAGCATATTTTTTATTTAGAAAAGATGATACAAAATTAAAAGAAAGATTTGATACTGTATTAAAAGAAATGAGAGACGATGGAACATTATCAAAACTTTGCTTAAAATATACAAAAAAAGATTATACTCAAGGAATATAAAAATAAAAGAGGGATGAAGTTATGAAGAGTGTATTTGATCCAAAATATATATTAGAATTTATTCCTAAATTAGTTGAGGCCTTGCCAGTTACATTATTGATGACAGCTGTGGCAATGGTTGGAGGTCTTTTATTAGGATTTGTATTAGCTATTATAAAGATAAAAAAAGTTCCTGTATTAAGACAAATCTGTGCATTATATGTTTCATTTATGAGAGGGACACCACTTTTAGTGCAATTATTTTTATCTTATTATGGATTACCGATATTTTTATCAGTTATAAATGAAGAGAAGTATTACTTTTACAAGTGCAGGAAAGACATACAATATAGCAGCAATACCTTTTGCATTTTCAATAATTCCAAATGATGAAATAAGAGAGAAATACAGAAAATTAGCAAATGGATTGTTCGCAACACCAAATGCACTGACAATAAAGGCGATAAAAGCGGCATATACTGAATGTGATGATTGGAGAGAGGAACTACTAGACTATCTAAAAGACAATAGAGATTATTTAGAATATAGAATATCTAATATAGATGGTTTATCTATTAATCATAACCAAGGGACTTATCTTGCGTGGATAGACCCGACTGAGCTTAATTTAGAAAATCCATGGGAATTTTTCAGAGAGAGAGCAGGTGTTAATTTTTCAAATGGAAAAGACTTCGGTAAAGATGGATATTTAAGAGCCAATTTTGCCTGCACAAGAAGAACTTTGACAGAAGCGTTAGATAGAGTGGAGAGGGCAGTAAATGAAATAAATAATAAATAAGAAAGGGGATATAAAATTAAATTTTACTTATTGAATTTTATTTATTATAATCAAGGTTTAATTTTATATTTGTTAATTAATATGGATAAAACTACTGTAGTAAGTATAAAAAATTTACACAAATCGTTTGAAGATGTTGAGGTATTAAAGGGAATCGATATGGAGATAAAAAAGGGTGAAGTTGTTGCAATTTTAGGGCCTAGTGGTTCTGGCAAAACAACATTTTTAAGATGTTTAAACTTTTTAGAGACTGCAGACAAAGGGATTATTGATATCGGTGGTCATATAGTAGATTGCCAAGATATCGGAAAAAATCAAAAAAAGAAGATAATAGATTTAAGAAGAAAGACAGCAATGGTATTTCAAAATTATAACTTATTCAGCCATAAAACCCTTATAGAAAATATGATGGAAGGTCTTGTTATCGTCCATAAAATGATAGTAGTAACGCATGAAATGGCATTTGCTAGAGATGTAGCAGATAGAGTTGTATTTATGGATAAGGGAGTTATAGTAGAGCAGGGGACTCCAAAAGAAATATTTACAAGACCAAAAGAAGATAGAACAAAACAATTTTTATCACGATTTATGCTTTTAGAGACTTCAGAAAACTACATTATATAATTTAAATAGGGTATTAATAATAAAAAAGTGCATCTGAGATACAGATAGTATCTAAAGATGCACTTTTTAATGTCTTATTTTTTGTAAAATAAAAAGAAGTCTTATTCAGACTTCCAAAGTATAAAAAAATTATAAAGTTTAATAACTTTAAAAATATATAAGGGCATTTTAATTACATATAAAAATTATATTAATTTGATAAATCATAGAATCTTTATATGCTTTTAAAGTATACATTAATAAAATAATGCATTGACTTATCTATAATAATATCCAAGATGGATACTATTTAGCAACTTTATTATTATGAACTTCTACACCGAATGATTCAACAATATCACTAGCACGTTTAACTTCTTCAGCAGTAGGTTCTTGTACGTCTTTAAGTTCGTATTCAAATCCCATGTTCTCCCATTTGTGAATTCCCATACCGTGATATGGTAAAAATTCAACACGGTCAACATTATTTAGAGTAGAGATGAATTGTCCTAATTTTTCTAAATCGGCTTGATCATCTGTTATACCTGGGATAAGAACTTGTCTAATCCAAACAGGGATATTTCTTTCATCTAAATGTTTTGCTAATTTAAGTGCTTTTTCATTACCAACACCTGTTAGTTTTTTGCATTTTTCATTGTCTATATGTTTTATATCTAATAAAACAAGGTCAGTGTAGTCTAATAATTTATCAACTTTTTCGATATCGACAAATCCTGCTGTATCAAGACATGTATGTATGCCTAATTCTTTACATTTTGCGAATAGTTCTGCAACGAAATCAGCTTGTAGAGTAGCTTCTCCACCTGATGCTGTTACACCACCACCAGAGAACTGCATGTATGATTGATATTTTACTATATCTTGTACTAGTTCATCAGAAGTGTATTCCTTTCCGCAATTTGGTTTCCAAGTGTCTCTGTTATGACAGTATTTACATCTTAGTGGACAACCTTGGAAAAATATTATATATCTTATACCTGGACCATCAACTGTTCCAAATGTTTCAATTGAGTGAACCCTTCCTTTTAACATATTCAAGCCTCCATATAGAATTAGATTATTATATCTGTAAATATAATTTTCTAAAGTGATATTTATTATTCTGTGTAAGAAATAATAATTAAGTAGAATTTCTAAAATCTATTGGAATATTGTATACATTAAGTAGTATTATGAGATTATTATAAATCAATAATTTAGAAATGTCTACTAAAAAAATAATTTATATAAGACAAAGCCCCAGAGAACTTTACAGTTCTTTGGGGCTTTGTTGTTATTGTAATTTAATTTTAATTATATTTTAATTAAATATTAAGCCATTTTACCATGGAAAGTTCTGTTTATAACATCTAATTGTTGTTCTTTAGTTAATTTTATGAAGTTAACTGCATATCCTGAAACTCTTATAGTTAATTGAGGATATTTTTCTGGATGTTCCATTGCATCTTCTAAAGTTGATCTATCGAACACGTTTACGTTTAAGTGATGAGCGTTTTGTCCGAAGTATCCGTCCATCATTGATGATAAGTTTGTAATTCTTTCTTCTTTAGTTTTTCCAAGAGCACCTGGTACTATAGAGAAAGTATTTGATATACCATCTTGTGAATGTTCGTATGGTAATTTAGCTACTGATGATAATGAAGCTAATGCACCACTGTTATCTCTTCCGTGCATTGGGTTAGCACCTGGAGCAAATGGTTGTCCAGCTCTTCTTCCGTCTGGAGTGTTACCAGTTTTCTTACCGTAAACAACGTTTGAAGTTATAGTAAGAACTGATTGAGTATGATAAGAATTTCTATAAGTTTTATTTTTTCTTATTTTGTTCATCATAGACTCAACTAAGTAGCAAGCTATTTCATCAGCTCTATCATCGTTGTTTCCGTATTTTGGATAGTCTCCTTCTATTTCGAAGTCAACTGCTACGCCTTCTTCATTTCTTATAGCTTTAACTTTAGCGTATTTTATAGCTGATAAAGAGTCAGCACAAACTGAAAGACCAGCTATACCACAAGCCATAGTTCTAAATACATCTCTATCATGTAAAGCCATTTCTAAAGCTTCATATGAATATTTATCATGCATGTAGTGGATTATGTTTAATGTATTTACATATAAGTTAGCTAACCAATCAGTGAATGGTTCGAATCTAGCCATTACTTCATCGTAATCTAAGTATTCAGAAGTTATTGGTTCGAATCTTGGTCCTACTTGAGCACCTGATTTTTCATCAACCCCACCGTTTATAGCGTATAATAATGTTTTAGCTAAGTTAACTCTAGCTCCGAAGAATTGCATTTGTTTACCTATTTTCATTGCAGATACACAACAAGCTATTCCGTAGTCATCTCCCCAGTATGGTCTCATTAAGTCGTCGTTTTCATATTGAACTGAACTTGTATCTATTGATACTTGAGAACAGAAATCTTTGAATCCTTGTGGGAAGTGGTTAGACCAAAGTACTGTTAAGTTTGGTTCTGGTGATGGTCCAAGAGTGTAAAGAGTATTTAAAACCCTGAATGAGTTTTTAGTTACTAATGTTCTACCATCTATACCTTGTCCACCTATTGATTCTGTTACCCAAGTTGGGTCACCTGAGAATAAATCATTGTAATCTGGAGTTCTTAAGAATTTAACCATTCTTAATTTCATAACGAAGTGGTCCATTAATTCTTGAACTTCTTCTTCAGTTATTAATCCAGCTTTTAAATCTCTTTCGAAGTATATATCTAAGAAAGTAGAAGTTCTACCGATACTCATTGCAGCACCATTTTGATCTTTTATAGCTGCTAAGTAAGCGAAGTATAACCATTGTACAGCTTCTCTTGAGTTAGTAGCTGGTTTTGATATATCAAATCCGTAGCTTTCACCCATTCTTTTTAAAGCTTCTAAAGCTTTTATTTGATCAGATAATTCTTCTCTTAATCTTATTACATCTTCGTCCATGCAAGAAACTTCTAAAGAAAGCTTTTGTTGCATTTTATCTTCTATTAATCTATCAACACCGTATAAAGCAACTCTTCTGTAGTCACCTATTATTCTACCTCTACCGTAAGCATCTGGTAAACCAGTTATTATACCAGATTTTCTAGCAGCTCTCATTTCTGTTGTATAAGCATCGAAAACACCTTGGTTGTGAGTTTTTCTGTATTTAGTGAATATTTCACTTACTTGTGGATCACATTCGAATCCGTAAGCTTTACAAGAAGTTTCAACCATTCTTATACCACCTTCAGGCATTATAGCTCTTTTTAAAGGTGCATCAGTTTGTAAACCTACTATTGTTTCTAAATCTTTATCTATATAACCAGGAGCATAAGCGTCTATAGCAGATACAGTTTTTGTATCAACGTCTAATGTTCCACCATTTTCTCTTTCTTTTTTGAATAATTCTAAAACTTCATCCCAAAGTTTTGTAGTATTTTCAGTTGCTCCAGCTAAGAAAGAACTATCTCCTTCATATGGAGTGTAGTTAGCTTGGATAAATCCTCTAACATCTATTTCTTTTGTCCATCTACCTTGTTTGAATCCTTGCCATGCGTTATTCATGTAAGCTTCCTCCTAAATGTCTTATATAGTTTGGATACTATTTTAATTATTATTTATTTTGTAACTTGTAGGAATTTATATTCCTATAAAAAATATTAAAAAATCTAGCTAGATATATTTCGTTTTTATACGTTTATAATATCATATATCAAGTATATTGTATACAAGATTTTTAAAATAAAATTATTAAAAATCTGTTGTCCTTTGTTATATTTTTATATTTACCCGCCTAAATAGAGTTTAAACAAAAATCTGAAAATAAATTTAGAAAATTTAAAAATATACCCCTTTGGCCTTGCAAATACTAGCTTTTAAATTTTGATAAAAAGTTATAATACATGATTACTTATACATTTTTTTCACAAAAGTGAATATTTATTATATATAGGAGGGATGACAATGGTAATAGTAGTTATTTTATTTTTAATAGGTTTTGTGTTGATATCTAAGGGTGCTGACTTTTTTATAAATGCTACTGTAGAAATTGGTAGGAAGACTAATATATCAGAATTAATTTTGGGAGCTACCATAGTAAGTTTTGCGACTACATTGCCAGAACTTACAGTATCTTTGTTTGCATCTATAGACAACCATACAACAATGAGTTTAGGAAATGCAGTCGGTTCTATAATATGCAATACTGGGCTAATTTTAGGTATGGTTGTGTTTGTAAGTCCATTTAAAGCAGATAGAAAGATGTTTGCATCCAAATCTACTATATTATTATTATCTATTATAACTTTAATTGTTTTAGGATTAGATGGATCTATTACTAAAGGCGATGGTTGTATATTATTAATGCTTTTAGCATTGTATATGTATACAAATTATAAGGGAATATTAAATGATACAAGTAAAAATTATCTTTATTATTGTATGACACAGCAAAGTGATATGTCTGGTGGAAAGATTGCATTATCATTTTTTTCTGGGCTAATTATGATGATAGTTGGTTCCAGATTATTAGTTGATAATGGAGTAGAGATAGCGAGTTTTATCGGAATACCTCAAGGAATAATAAGCTTAACTGTTATTGCCTTAGGGACTTCATTACCAGAATTAGTCTCATCTATTACAGCGGTTAGAAAGAAACATCATGAGATATGTGTTGGGAATATCCTAGGGGCTAATATTTTAAATATTGTGTCCGTAATTGCTATTTCATCTATACCAAATTCAATACCTATACTTTCACAAAATATCAGAGTGGATTATCCTTTTATGATAATTTTAGTTTTAATTTTAATAATTCCTACTATTATAAAGCATAAATTATATAGACTTCAGGGATTATTAATGTTGGCAACGTACATAACTTATTTAGCTGTTCTTTATTATACATATATGATTTAATACTTATTTTAAAATATAACTAGATTTTAACTAGTTATATTTTTATTTTTATAAAAACATAACAATACTTATATAAATAGTAATAAAAAATTTAGAATAAGGGGGATTATTATGGATTTATTTTTTTACATAGCGATAATTGGTGCAAGTATGATTTTATTTAGCAAAATTCAATATAAAATGATTTGGGATAGGAGTAGGTATAATGGCAATGAACTTGCTCTAAACAAAACTAAAAAAAATAATTTTTTTATAAAAATAAAAAATAGCTTTTTATATGAGTTATTTTATTCACAAGAATTTGCAAAAATGAATAGTAGATACGGTAGCTTGATGGTCATTATAGGCATAATTGGGATGTTAGTTTTTAAGACGATAGCGATTATTTTAAGGGGTTTACTTTTAATTATTTTGATTTTTTATCTATTCAAATTTGTTAAAAGATTGATAAAGTCTTTGAGAAGTTATTAATCTATACAAGCGTTGATTTCACATCAGTATAAATTGTTTTGCTTTCGGAAAAAATAAGTTTGCATAATAAATGATTTAAATATATAATGGGATAGGTTAGGAATTATGAAAACGGAAAGGAAATAAACAATTAATATGAATATAACAAAATTTGAAGATTTACCAATTAGTGATGAGATAAAAAGATCAATTGCGGAAATAGGATTTGAAGAGCCATCACCAATACAAGCTCAGTCAATACCTGTTATTTTATCAGGAAAAGACGTTATAGGGCAAGCTCAAACAGGTACAGGAAAAACTGCAGCATTCAGTATACCTATACTTGAAAAAGTAGACCCAAATAACAAACATTTACAAGCAATCGTATTATGTCCTACAAGAGAATTAGCGATACAAGTTTCTAAGGAAATAAGAAAGCTTGGTAAGTTTAAGAGCGGAATTAAAACATTACCAGTTTACGGTGGTCAACCAATAGATAGACAAATAAAAGCATTAAAGAGTGGAGTACAAGTTGTAATAGGAACTCCAGGACGTGTAATAGATCATATAAACAGAAAAACTTTAAAATTAGATGATGTAAAAATGGTAGTGCTTGATGAAGCTGATGAAATGTTAGACATGGGATTCAGAGAAGATATAGAGTTAATATTAAACCAAACTCCAATAGAAAGACAAACTACTTTCTTCTCAGCTACTATGCCAAAAGAAATTTTAGAGTTAACTAAATTATATCAACATGAACCGGAAATGATAAAAGTAGTTAGAAAAGAACTTACAGTTCCAAACATAAAACAATTCTACATTGAAACAAGAAGAGCGAACAAATTAGAAGTATTATGTAGATTAATAGATGTATATAATCCAAAATTATCAGTTGTATTCTGTAATACTAAGAGAGGTTCTGACGAATTAGTTAGTGAACTTCAAGCTAGAGGATACTTTGCAGATGCACTACATGGAGACCTTAAACAAACTCAAAGAGATATCGTAATGGACAAGTTTAGACAAGGTACTATAGACATACTAGTTGCTACAGATGTTGCTGCTAGAGGTATAGATGTAGATGACGTAGATATGGTATTTAACTACGATTTACCACAAGACGAAGAATACTATGTTCACAGAATAGGTAGAACTGGTCGTGCTGGTAGAGAAGGTGTATCTTTCAGTTTCGTATATGGAAAAGAAATGAGAAAAATGAGAGATATAGAAAGATATACTAAATGTAAATTAGTTAAACATGGTATACCTACTATAGCAGATGTTGAAGAAAAGAAAGTTGCTGCATTCTTCAAACAAGTTAAAGAAACTGTTAAAGATAGTAGCTTAGCAAAACAAATAAGCTGGGTAGAATCTTTATGTGCAGAAGAAGAATTATCAACTTTAGAAGTAGCTGCTGCATTAGTTAAGTTATCTATGGGAGAAGAATTAAAAGAAGAAATAATCGAAGAACCATCTAGAAAAGAAGCTAGAAAATCTAAAAAATCTAAAAAAGGTTCAACTGGTGCTGAGCACGGAATGGTTAGATTATTCATAAACGTAGGTAGAAAACAAAGAGTTCAAGCTAAAGATATAGTTGGAGCTATAGCTGGAGAAGCTGGAATACCTGGAAAATTAGTTGGAACAATAGATATATATGACAAATATACATTTGTTGAAGTTCCAAAAGCAAATGCTAAAAAAGTTTTAGAAAAATTAAAAAATGTTAAAATCAAAGGTAACAAAATTAATATAGAAAAAGCTAATAAAAAAAATAAATAGATTTTAAATAAAATTAAATATAAGACCACTTAATATAAAGATTGTTATTTTGTAATCAATTAGAAATTAAGTGGTTTTTATATTTTGTATACATCTATTTGATAAAAAAAGGTGATACTGGATTTTCATTTAAAAAATTATGAATTTAAACTTTATAACTTGAAAATGAGGTTTTAACTGTAAAATATTGTTAATTTTCTGCTATACTTAAATTGAGATAAAGATTTAGTTTCAAGTTAAGAAGCTAGTTATTTAACATATTATCATAATTATATTAAAACAATCGATGTGACTAAAATGGCACTTCAGATTTAACATACAAAGTGAATCAAAAAAATCAAATCCTTACAAAGGCACTTATATTTAAAAATGCAATTCTATTACAGCATGAGTTTGGTGATATGTTGCAAAAATATATTTATCTTATTGTAAGGTTGTTTTTTATGCAATTTTACACGACAGAAATAGGTTATTTAGACATAATGGATTAAATAAATATATAAATTAAAAAATATATTATAGAAATATATATAATTTTTATATTTTTTGCTCCTTTAAGATATATAAATCAATTATTTATATATCCTAGCTAAAATAGGAGGAAATTTATGAAAAATAGTAATGTAAAAAAGTTAGTTGAAATTAGTTTATTAATAGCGTTAGAGGTTATTTTAACAAGATTCTGCTCAATATATACAGGGGTCTTGAGAATAGGTTTTGGATTTTTACCAGTTGCTATAATAGCGATGATGTATGGTCCTATAAGTGCTGGTATAGCATATGCAATAGGTGATATTTTAGGAATGATGATATTCCCAAGTGGATCTTATTTCCCAGGTTTTACACTTACAGCATTTTTAACAGGTGTAATTTATGGTGTAGTATTATATAAACATCCAAAAACTTGGGGTAGAATAATACTAGCAACTTGTTTAGTTTGTTTAGGAATGAATTTATGTTTAGATACAGTATGGCTTCACATATTAATGGGTAAAGGATTCTTTGCATTGTTGCCAACTCGTATTTTTAAAGCAGCAATAATGATACCAATACAAACTATACTTATCCAATTAGTTTGGAAGAATATAATTGTAAAAATAGCTAAACCTTCTGAAATAATGGCTTAATGCTAAAAATAGAGATTTAGTGTGGGATTTTAATTTTAATATAAATATAGTAGCAGAAGTAGTCACTGCGAATTTAGATAGGGTAAATTGACTATAAAATAATTCATACCAATACCAATAGCTAGATATGGAAGCAAATAATTCATTATAGTGATTAAGTAACTAAGTGACAAGATACAGTGCCTGTAAATTTATACAGGCACTTTTTGTATTTTATGTATATAAATACCAAATAAGGACATACTGATACTGAGTATTTCTTTAGTTTTATAATATAACTATCATAGACATAAATAAACAAAACTAGTGTTATTTCTTTGAAGGAATCGTTTTATACAAAATAGAATTGATTATCAGTAAACTTCAATGGGAGGGATGCGAGATGATTAAATGTTATTTAGAAGATAAAACATTACTAGTTCAGTTTACAACAACAGAACTAGATCATCATGTAGCAACTTATATAAAAGAAAATGTAGATGATATTATAATGAGAAAGAATATAAAAAACATTATATTCGACTTTCAAAATATAAAATTTATGGATTCTTCAGGAATAGGTGTTATCATAGGCAGATATAAAAAAATAGCAAATGCGCATGGAAATGTATCTGTAATAAATATGAATCCAAGAGTGGAAAAAGTTTTTAATTTATCGGGAATGGGCAAAATAATCAATGTATGCAAATCATATGAAGATGCGATAAATTCTTAATAAGGGGGAACTATATTATGAACATTATGGAAGTAAAATTTTCCGCAAAATCAGAAAATGAAAGCCTTGCAAGAGTAATAGTTGCATCTTTTGCAGCTAAATTAGATCCAACTATAGATGAACTATCCGACATAAAAACAGCTGTATCGGAAGCAGTAACAAATGCAATTATTCATGGATATGAAGAAGACGAAACCAAATTTGTACATATGAGATGTGAATTAATTGAAAACACTATAAAAATCGTTATCGAGGATTATGGAAAAGGCATAGCAGATATAGAAGAAGCTAGACAACCAATGTTTACATCAAAGCCAGAATTAGAGCGTTCTGGAATGGGATTTTCATTTATGGAAAGTTTTATGGATGATATGCAAGTGGCATCAATTGTAGGAGAAGGGACAAAAGTTATAATGACTAAAACAATAGAAATACCTAAATAAATTCTAACATAGAATAGAGGTTTGATTATGGGGATAACTGCCAAAAAAGAAGAAAAAAAGCATTTGCTTAGTCATGAAGAAACTTTAGAGCTTATACAAAGAGTTCAAGAAGGGGATGAAGAAGCTAAGGAAGTGTTGATATCTAGCAACCTCGGGTTAGTCAGAAGTGTCATCGGTAAATTTTCAAACATTGGTTATGAAAGAGATGACTTGTTTCAATTAGGGTCTATAGGCTTGATTAAGGCTATATATAAATTTGACCCTAGCTATAATGTAAAATTTTCTACATATGCTGTTCCTATGATATTAGGAGAAATAAAAAGATATTTAAGAGATGATGGTATGGTAAAAGTATCAAGATCTCTTAAACAACTCGCCATCAAAGTTAAGATGCAGGGTGAAGCTCTAAGCAAAAAACTTGGACGCGACCCAACAATAGAAGAAATAACAGAAGAATTAGGGGTAGAAAAAGAAGATGTAGTAATGGCAATAGAATCTAATTTTTCTGTTGAATATCTACAAGGAGTTATACATGAAGAAGAAGGTTCTCCTATATGCCTTATCGATAAAATATCTCGAAAAGGAGATAATGAAGAAGATAAGGTGGTAGATAATATTCTTTTGAAGGAAGTACTAGGAAAATTAGAAAAAAGAGAAAGACAAATTATCATGCTTAGATACTTTGAGGATAAAACTCAAAGTGAAATAGGACAAATACTAGATATCTCCCAAGTACAAGTATCTAGAATAGAAAAAAAGGTTTTACACAAATTAAAATCCTACATTACTATGTAGGATTTTTTTTATTCTAAGGAAATTATAGATTATTTGCTTTGTGGAAAATTTATAATTTCAAACTTATTATCTTTATACATTAATACATCATTTTAGAAAATATAATTTCAGTTATATGCATTTTTTTTATTTTTTTTCAAACAATAATATATAAATTAACTATATATGGTTAGGAAAGGATTGATTGTATGCCAAATCAAAACAATACACAAAATAATGACCAAAACTATAAAGATTATGTAGATGAGATAAGTCCAAAACCAACCTACATCAAAAACTATATCATGGCATTTATAGTAGGAGGAATCATATGTATTATAGGTCAAGCGATAAATGATTCGTATATGCATTTAGCCGGATTAGACAAAAAAACAGCAGCTACATGGACTTCGATAACATTGATTTTTATAGGTTCATTCTTAACAGGAATAGGAGTTTATGATTTGATTGGAAGAAGAGCAGGAGCAGGTTCTATAATACCCATCACAGGATTTGCAAACTCTATAGTATCACCAGCTATGGAATTTAAAAGAGAAGGATATGTGATGGGGGTTGGGGCTAATTTATTCAAAATTGCAGGGCCAGTTTTAGTATATGGTATAGGTTCATCTATTTTATTTGGATTTATTTACTACATAATACAAATAATATTTAAGTAAGGAGTAAATTTAATGAGAAATAAGCGAATAGGTAATAGAACTATGAAAATGGAAAATAGTCCAACTATTATTTCTACAGCATCTATAGTTGGACCAAAAGAAGGCAAAGGACCTCTAAAAGATAAGTTTGATGTTATATTACAAGATGATTTATATGGAGAAAAAACATGGGAACTAGCTGAAAGTAAAATGATTCAAACGGCATTAGAAACAGCAGTACAAAAAGCAGAAAAGCAGTTAAGTGATATTCACTTTTTATTTGGTGGAGATTTAATTAATCAAATATTCCCAGCATCATTTGCAGCTAGAGAATTACAAATCCCATTTTGCGGTATATATGGGGCTTGCTCTACTATGGCACTTGGAATGTGTCTTAGCTCCATTGTAGTTGATGGAGGTTTCGCTGATTATGCACTTTGCGGAACGTCTAGTCATTATTGTACAGCAGAGAGACAGTTTAGATTTCCGCTAGAACTTGGAAATCAAAAACCTATGACGGCTCAATGGACAGTTACAGGAGCGGGAAGTGCCCTTATTTCAAACAGTGGAGAAGGACCAAAAGTAAAATATATAACAATAGGAAAAGTAGTAGATAAAGGAATCGATGACGGAAATAATATGGGAGCGGCTATGGCTCCAGCAGCTGTCGACACAATTTACTCATATTTTGAAGATACAAAAGATGATCCAAAATCATTTGATTTAATTGCGACAGGTGACTTAGGAACATTAGGTAAAAAAATAACCTGTGATTTATTAAGACAAAAAGGTGTAGATATATTCGATGTTTATACAGATTGTGGGCTTGAAATTTTTGATTTAGAAGAACAAGACGTTCACTGTGGAGGAAGTGGATGTGGATGTTCGGGAACTGTATTTGCATCATACATATATCCTAAATTAGTAAATAAAGAATTTAAAAAAGTAATGTTAGTTTCGACGGGTGCATTATTATCACCAACAAGTACACTTCAAAAACAAACTATTCCATGTATTGCACATGCAGTAATAATAGAAAGTGAATAGATTTTAGATTTATAAAAATTAGAGGATGTGAAAAATATGATTCTAGAGTATGTAAAAGTATTTTTAGTCGGTGGAACGATATGCCTAATAGCTCAAATTTTAATGGATTATTTTAAAATGCAAACACCTTATGTTATGGTGACATATGTTACTACTGGAGCGGCGCTTACATTTTTAGGTATCTATGATAAAATAGTAGATTTTGCTGCGGAGGGAGCGATGGTTCCTATCATAGGTTTTGGATATTTATTAGCAAATGGAGTTATAGAAGGTATTAAGAAAGATGGATTTTTAGGTATATTGACTGGAGGAACAATAGCTGCAGCAGGAGGAATAGCATCAGCGATATTTTTTGGATATGTAATGGCTGTAATTTTTACACCAAAGGCAAAACCTTGATTTAATTATCAAAATTATTTGCATCATTGAGTATGTAAACAGGATTAATATACTAAGTCTATAATAAAAAATGCCATGGAATGATATTTTCCATGGCATTTTATTTTATTTTTAATTATATACTAATTATATTTATATCTATTGATAAATATAATTAGTATATGTTTTGAAAATCTCTATATTTTAAATATTTTATGATATAGTATTTTACTGTTCTAATCTAAAAGTCTTAGATTATTCTGTGGCATTATCACCATTATCAGGAGTAGTATTACCGCCATTATCAGGAGTTGTACCTCCGTTGTCAGGTGTAGTGTTACCACCATTATCAGGAGTAGTAGTACCACCATTTCCACCGTTGTTGTCAGGAGGATTTCCTCCGTCACCAGCACTTGGTGAATCATTAGTATCTTCGTCTGTTGTTGCATTGTTATTTGGAACAGTAGAACGATGAGTACTTGTTCTAGTTGGTGAAGTTCCGTTTACGAATGCAGCATTTGAACCAGAGTTAGAAATTCCACCATCATTTAAGTTTATTTTATAGAATGTTATTCCTGATGGTTTTTCAAAATCTATTACTTCTAAATTTTCATGTATAGGCTTCATAACACTTGCCCATAATTTTGCTGCTGCTGAACTTGATTCTTCTACTGGACGAAGAGCTATACTGTTTTCATCAGCGTCTTTTCTACCAACATCATCTCCGATATAAGTAGAGCATACGTAATATGGAGTATATCCAACGAACCATACAGCATATTTTTTATTAGTAGTACCAGTTTTACCAGCCACAGGCATTTCACCTATAGAAGCTTCTGTACCAGTACCTTCTTTTACAACAGCTTTAAGCATATCTGTCATAACGTAAGCAACTTCTTCATCGACAACTCTGTGTTCTTCTGGAGAAGATTTTACGATCAATTCTCCGTTATAAGTACTAACTGTAGTAAATACAGTAGGTTCTATATAAACACCGCCATTAGCTAAAGCACCATAAGCTGCTGACATTTCAAGAGGAGAAATACCATAAGCCATACCACCTAATGCTAAAGATGGGAATGTTCTATCTGTTGTACTAGAACTATTAGTTTTACTATCTACAACAGTTGTTATTCCGAAGTTTTTAAGATAATCCATCATTACATCTATAGAATCTTCATAAGTATCACCTAAGTTTTCAGCAGTTTTTACTGCAACTGTATTAGATGATTTTGCAAGACCTAGACGTAAACTCATATTTCCAGCACCTGCAGTAGTTGTAGATGGATTCCATATTTGATTCTTTTTAAATTTATATCCGCCTCTTGCATCGCTAAATACTGTTGATTGAGTCATTTGTAAAGTATCAATTGCCGCAGTATATATAGAAAGAGGTTTTATTGTAGAACCTGGTTGAACTGGGTTAGTAGCCCTGTTTAAAGTTCTCTTACCTTTTATATTTCTACCACCGATTAGTGATTTAATTTGTCCATTATGATAATCAATTATAACCATAGCAGATTGTGGTTGTGTTATACCGTTTGAATCTGTAATTGAGTTTGCTGGGAAATTAGAACTATTATTATATTGTGCTTCTAGTTCTGCTTGCATACTAGAATCTATAGTAGTTTGAATTTGAAGACCACCATTATAATATAATTTATTAGCTTCTTCCTGAGTATAACCTTGATCTTTTAATGCGTTTATAACTTCATAATATACATAATCTTCGACTGTTGAAACTACTGTTTGCATAGTTTTAGGTATGTGAATTTGCACATTAGCGACATCTATACATGCTTGATCATACTCACTTTGAGATATATAACCGAATTCTTTCATTTTACTAAGAACTGTTTTTGCTCTTCCAACAGCATTTGGATTAAGTACAGCTTTTCTAACAATAATAGTACCTTGCTTTAATTGGCTATATGTATCATAGTCAGTAATCAATCCCCAAGAGTATAGTTTGTCAACCATATTAAGCTCTACTTCAGTAGGATCGTCATATCCATCATTTTCAGTATGATTAATGAATATTAATTTGTTTTCTAAATCAGATCTTTGTTCAGTACCGTCTAACTTAGCTTTATTAAATGGTGTATATTTATATGGATTGTTGGTAGCACCAACTAACATTGCAGCTTCAGGTAAAGTAAGTTTTTCTGCTGATTTATTAAAACATCCTTGTGCAGCTGCTTCGATTCCATAAAAACTGTTACCTACATACATGTTGTTTAAATATGTAAGTAAGACATCATCTTTATCTACAACTTTACTCATTTCATAAGCATAGTAGATATCTTTTATTTTACGAGACATAGTTTTATCTTGAGAGGTTAAAAGTAATTTTGAGACCTGCATAGGTATTGTACTACCACCTTGTTTTTGACCAAGAATAGTCTTAACAGCTGATCTAGCTAGACCTTTTAAATCGACACCATTATGTTCATAGAACCTAGAGTCTTCTATAGATACAAGTGCGTTTTTTACGGTTTCATTATTTAACTTCTTAAGAGGAATCTTTTTATTTCCAGTTTCGGCTTCTGCCAAAGTACTTCCATCTGAATATTTCAGTATAGTTTTACTATTAGTTTTTTCATCTAATAATGCTTTAGTTATAACTTCAGTATCTCTTAAAGATGAGAAAACTAACGCTGAGCCAACAGCAACACCAGTGACTAGCATAAATAAAATTACCATTCCGAAAATTTTAAATTTACTTCTTTTTCTTTGTTTTTTAGGTTTTGATGAAACTTTTTTATAATTATTTTTCGATGCACTGTTATTTACATCATTATTAGAAGATGAAGAAACTTTTTTTCTTCTAATCTTATTCTTATCATCATTATTGTTATCTCTGCTCATGATATACCTCCTTACTTAATGCATAATTATAACATATTTTATTTCCTTTTTATAGTTAATTAAAATTTGTAAGAATATGTAAAGTTCTTTAAATTTAAATATCGGCTATAATCTATGTTATAATTATATCCTTTAAATAGTTGATTTAACAATATAATTCATAATAATGTAAATGATAAAATATTGCAGAGAAAAGTTTTAAAATATTTATTATATTTTTTACTGCTACAAAATAAATATGTATAGCGTGGACATGTTATGCATAATTGCGTTATAAAAAATAATCCCTAAGCAATACTTAGAGATTATTTTTATTTAAGTTATTAGATTAAAGCATCCATTTTATATAGACACCATATCCTACTTTAGGATTATTTTCTAGAGCATGTGAAACTGCACCGATTATTTTCCCATTTTGTATAATTGGTGTTCCACTCATTCCTTGCACAATTCCTCCAGTATCTCTTAATAAATCTTCATCTACAATTTTTATTTTAAAAGTTTTTGGAGATGGAGAAGTTTGATTTTCAATTTTTAATATTTCAATATCGTATTTTACACATTTATTTTGTTTGTTTTGTAGTATTATTTGGGCATTTCCCAATTCAACCTCGTCTAAAGAAGCTACTTTGTATTTTTCTTCATTTGAAAAATCAATATTTTTAGTTATTCCTTTTATACCGTATTGAGTATTGGTATTAAAATTACCGATTAAATAATTTTTATTAGCATTAATACATCCGACATTACCTCGATACGATTTCTGAATATCTAAATTAGTAGTTGTAGAAATTTCACCTGCTTTAATAGGTATTTGCTTTGCATTTCCTATATTAATAGAATGTCCAACTGCACCAAATTCATTAGTTTGGGGATTAATATAAGTTAAAGTAGCAAAACCTGATATCGAATTGTTGAAATTTACTTTTTTTAATGGTTCTTTATAACATATTAAATTTTTAATATCATTTCCTCTTTTAATCTTGATTTTTAATTGATTACTATTAGAAGAATAAAAGACATCTGCTAAGTTATTAAAACTTTTTATAGAATTTCCTTCAACTTCTAAAATTAAATCACCACATTTTAGAGGACATCCTTTAATTTCATTGCGAACAATTAGATTTTCTAGTTCACCATCAACCTGAATTACTTTCCCAATCGGAATTAAATACGTATCATTATTTTTTTCTAAAGAATATGCATAATTTACATTATTCATGAAAAAATATAGTAAAAAGGTAAAACAAATAAAAAGGAGCTTATTAAATCTTAAATTAAATTTTTTATTAAAATTTGGCAATGTTATAAACACCTTCTTTCTTTGATTTGGTTGGTGCTTAATATTATATTTTGCAGAAGTGATTTTTTAATGCTTGGAAATGAGATTCAACAAAACCGTAGATTGCATAAATAAAGAATAAATGGGACATGTTGAAATAAGTAAAACAAAAAAATAAAAAAGAAATAAAATTTAAGCGAACTTGATTTTATTTCTTTTTAATCTTTCTTTTTACTATTTTTTTTGAACGTCTTTTTAAATTGCTAGAATTAGAATATCCTCTACTTGAAGGTGTATTAGCAGGAATTGGAGGAACGAATGCATTTTCTGTCTCACCTTGTGCACATGAATTAAGATCACCGATTAATGCAAGTTGATCCGACAATGTAGCAAGAAACGTAGATAATATATCTATATCAGTATCTGATAATTCTTCAGCTAAAGCAATTGCCAAAGTAGATGATAATACAAAGTAATCAAATGCCGAAAAATAACACAACTTAGAATTTTGATTAGTTGAGTTAGCGTTTGTATTTTGATTATTATCATTATTGTTACTGGTATTGTTATTACTACTATCACAATT